>ERZ772960.597-NODE-597-length-31632-cov-4.622795_pt1 | contig 31632 bp, 25 predicted proteins | sample MGYA00580678_ERZ772960 | MGnify/ENA primary metagenome ERZ772960 (study PRJEB29015, sample SAMEA2737930) | human oral metagenome | biome: human oral; feature: human-associated habitat; material: dental | place: China | collected 2059 ... | reverse complement strand
GCGTCTACCGATTCCGCCATCTGGGCATAGTTGTCTCTTGGAGACAGGTGCAAAGGTAGGAAGATTTTTTTGATTGGCAAAGCTTTTCATGAGAAAAGTGTTCTTTTTGTGTAAGGTTTCCATAAAAAAGCAAAAAGACTTTGCGGTTTCGTTTTTAATATTTAAATTCGTTGAGTAAATAAAGAAACTCAAAAGCAGGCATGACCTTAAACAATTTCTACTGTGTGATTTTGGCCGGAGGCAAAGGACGCCGGCTTTGGCCGTGCAGTCGCGAGCGTTTTCCTAAGCAGTTCGTTGACTTCTTTGGCGTAGGACGCACGCAGTTGCAGCAGACTTACGACCGATTTGCTGCAATTCTGCCGCAAGAGAACATTTATATCAACACCAACGAGGCGTATTCGGACTTGGTACACGAGCAGTTGCCCGAAGTTTCAGCTGACCGCGTGATGGCCGAGCCCATTTATCGCAACACGGCACCAAGCGTAGCATGGGCCATGCACCGCATCGGGCGCATCAATGAGGACGCTTGCCTGATCGTTGCACCTTCCGACCAGATGGTGCTCAGCGAAATAAACTTCAAAAATAACCTGTTGGAAGGCTTAGAATTCGTCGCAATGCACGACTGCCTGCTGACCATGGCTGTCAAACCCACGCGCCCCGAACCGGGATACGGCTACATTCAACTCGGAGAATACGCCGGAAAGGGCGACATTTACAGTGTGCGCACGTTCATCGAAAAGCCCGAACGCGATTTTGCACGCATGTTTATGGACAGCGGCGAATGGTATTGGAACACGGGAATGTTCCTCTCCAACGTCCGTTTCTTGCGCAAAAGTCTGTACCGTCTGCTGCCATCTGTATTGCGAAACCTCGATGCCAGTAAGCCCGATTGGACTATCGCAGACGAGAATGCCTTTGTGAAAGCGAACTTTCCTTCGTACCCCAACATCTCCATCGACTTCGGAATACTCGAGAAATCCGACCATGTCTACCTCAAACAGTGCGACTTCGGGTGGGCCGACATGGGCTCTTGGCACGGCGTTTACGAGGCCATACAAAAGGGAGATGACGACAATGTGGTCATCAATTCGGACGTTTATCTGGAAGATGCCCGCAACAACATCATCAAAATGCCCGAAGGTCGGCTGGCCGTCATCAACGGATTAGACGGCTACATCGTGGCTGAAGAAGGCAATGTGCTGCTGATTTGCAAGAAAGAAGACTCTTCGGCACTCATTCGGAAATATGTCGCAGAGGTGCAGATGAGGAAAGGACACGACTTCGTGTGAGGTACATAATGAACCAAGAATATGATAGAAAAGACTTTAATCGACGCTTATCGCGAGCAAGTGAGGCAGTGCCTGCTGCGCGCAACCAAGGAAACGGGAGAGCCGCGACTGACAGAAAGTGAGGTGAAAGAACTGATGGAGATGTTCACCGACGACGACCTTGTCTTCGGAATGCCCTTCAATACACCCCAAGAGATGGCCGATATGTTGCTGGAAAAGTGATAAAAAAAATCGGTGAAGATTTCTCTCCCCGATCATCAAGGGTGTATAGCCGTCACGGCTCCACCACTTTCATCTAAAATTACAACCTTTTAACCTAAACTAATAACTAAAAACCTAAACCTATTAACCTGTATTACAATCTTTTTTTACCTTAACCAATACCTAATTTTGGTGTTATTCCTGAAAAACAATCTTCTTTTTACCTTAACTGACCTATTGTCTTTTGGTATTGCAAAGGTAGGAAGATTTTACGAAATGCCAAGAAACGAAACCTATTTTTAACGAAAATACCGCGTATTTTTGACATAAATCAATTATTTGTGCGCGAACACACCTCCTAAAACACTCATTTTCATGCTTTGCTCGTCATGATATTCCTCCATCAAAACGCTACTTTCGTTCACCTTTCCAACCGAAACTGTTTTTTATTTGAACGAAAGCAGAGGTACACGGTTCGTGCATTTCCTCACGTTTCAGTTGACGGTTGACAAGTAAACGGATAAAGAAGTTGAATACGCATACGGATATGGGGGCACACGGTTCATACGTTTTGCTCAAATGGTCATGCGTATTCGCTTGCCATTCACCTTGGGTGGACGCACGGGCCGTGCGTCCCTATATATCCATATCGGTCGAATTGATGTGTAAAGTGGGTGATGGGGCGAGCTGTGCGAATGCATGTAGGGACGCACGGTTCGTGCGTCCACTCAAACGGCTGTGTACATTGGAAATCAATCGCTTGCATTCCCTGTTCTAATCTCAGCCATTTCACCGTGTAATATGGGTGAGATTACGCGGTGAAACGGCTGAGATTGCACGACAATATGGGTGAGATTGGAATGCAAGGTGGAAGTGATTGAAATCCAATGCGAAAGAAACGGCGTGGCGCAACGATTTTAACCGCGCCACGACCCTTTGGCAGCTATTTGCGATTGCGGCGCGGCAAGCGGTCACAATGATTTCAATAGCGTGCGACAGTCTTCCAGAATGGCAGTCAGTTCGGCCGTTTTTGTGGCGCGAAGCATGGCTATCCGCATCGGTTTGAAGTCGGGAATGCCTTTGAAAATGGGGCTTGAAGCGAGGTGACGGCGCGTGTGAATGATACCTCGATACTCGTCTATTCGCTCCACATTTATCCGGAGTTGCTCCTCAAGAATATCGATTTTGTCGTCTATGGTCAACGGTTTTACGGTCGCATTGTCGATGAAATCGCGCATTTCTTTGAATATCCATGGCCGCCCAAACGTGGCTCTTCCCACCATAACGGCGTCCACTCCGTAGTCCTCGAATGCCCGTTTAGCTTCCTCGGGTGTGCTGATGTCGCCGTTACCGATAATGGGAATGTGGATCCGGGGATTGCGTTTTACCTCGCCAATCAGCCTCCAATCGGCTTCACCGGTGTACATTTGGGCCCGCGTTCTGCCATGAATTGTGAGGGCTTGAACGCCACAATCCTGTAGCTGTTCGGCCAATTCTGTGATGATAAGATGGTCATTATCCCAGCCCAAACGAGTCTTAACGGTGACCGGAACATCAACAGATTGCACTACGTTTCGGGTGATATCGAGCAGCAAGGGAATATTTTTCAGCATGCCAGAACCAGCTCCCTTGCCAGCTACTTTCTTTACGGGACAGCCGAAATTCAGGTCAATCAAGTCGGGTTTTACACGTGAAATGATTTGTGAAGCCTGCACCATTGACTCCACATTTCGGCCGTAAATCTGAACTCCGATGGGCCGTTCTGCGTCGTTAATTTCTATCTTATTGAGGGTTGATTTGATGCTTCTTACAATGGCATCTGCTGAAACAAACTCTGTATAAACCATGGCTGCGCCATACCGTTTACATAGCATTCGGAAGCCAATATCGGTCACATCTTCCATCGGAGCAAGGAAGATCGGACGCTCACCAAAGTCGATTTTGCCTATTTTCATACGTTGGCAAAGTTACAATATTTTCCTTATCCCAGCAAATGATAGTTGCCGCCGGGCATCAGTTTCACCACCCCTTTCATCTCAAGCCTGAAGAGCGAGGCTGTGAGATGGGCTATCGGGAGGTTCGTTTTAACGGTAAGCATGTTCACTTGCAGGTCGTTTTGCTGACTCAACACAGCCACTATCAGTTGCTCTTCGGCCGAGAGCTCGGGGAAAAGTTGCCGTTCGATGCCCTCGTTACGGACCTTGGAGAGCAGCTTGTCCTGCCATCCCATGGCGTTGATGAAGTCGAAAGCCGAGGTGATAAGGCCGGCCTGATTGTCGCGAATGAGGTTGTTGCAGCCCTCACTATAGGTCGAACCGACGGCTCCGGGAAATGAAAATACATCGCGATTGTACTCTCTTGCGAGGCGAGCCGTGATGAGTGCACCGCCGTGAACTGCACTTTCAACGACGATACATGCATCGCTCAAGCCTGCCACAATGCGGTTCCGGCGCACGAAGTTCTGCTTGTCGGCGTTGGTGTGTGAGGCATATTCGGTGAGCAAACCGCCTTGATGGAGCATTTGTTTCGCGGTATCTCGATGCGCATTGGGGTAGAGATTGTCGAGCCCATGCGCCAAGACAGCAACGGTATTGAAGCCGTTTTGCAGTGCATTCCGGTGGGCTTGAATATCCACACCATAGGCAAGTCCGCTCACGATAAGGGCGTCTGGGCAAAGTTGTTTCAGGTCTGTTGTGAACCGACGGACAAGGTCTTGACCGTAAACCGTGCAACGTCGCGTGCCCACAATGCTGATGATGCGTCGGCAATTGAGGTCGGCGGTGCCCTGATAGAATAAGACCAGCGGTGCGTCGCAGCACTCACTGAGACGCCGGGGATAGCATTCATCGTTCAGACAAAGCATATGTATGCCGTTGTTTCCGGCCCATTTCAGTTCCGCTTCGGCCCATCTTTGCAAGGAATCAATATGCTGAAACGCCTCAACAAGGCGCGGCGAGGCTTCGGGGATGAGGCTTCGAATGTCACGATGTTGCTCCATAATGGCCGTGGCCGAGCCCACCCGGCGATAGACTTCGAGTATTCCTGCGAGATTATAAAAGCCTATCCGCGATAGAACAAGGGTATTGAACTGTTCCTGTTGGTCTGCCATGGCGTGCTATTTTGGGGTATCTTGTGCGATGAACGGAGCAAACGCACGGTCGTAGTCTGCACTGTTTCCGAGTCGTCCGTTGATAAGACAGACGAGTTCCACAGTGGCATGGAAGCACAGCCGCTCGTCGCTGGCACGGTAGATGTCGTGAGTGAAGACATAGCGCACGCCCTCTTTGCGCAACCCCATGCGTGAGATGAACTCGTCATCGCAGCGGAGCGGGGTCTTGAAAGCAAGGTTCATGCGGGCCACAACCGCGTCTACTCCTTTCTCATGCATGCGGGCAAAGCTCAGTCCGGCATGCTTTAAAAAGCGGTGTCTGGTGTGTTCGGTGTAGTGAAGGTAGTTGGCATTGTTTACAATTCCTTCGATATCGCACTCGTAGTCGCGCACTTCCATGTGCGTTTCAAAGATGTATTTGCTCATTGTTTCGTTTTAAGTATTCATAACCTATCCTGCATCGCAGGCATTCTTTCTTGTCACAGTATTCGTTTTTCAATTGTATCAGAGCTTGGGCGTCGCCGGCATGTGTCACTTGCAGGCCGCAGTCGCGCCATATTCTGACGATGCGGTTATCCTCGGCCCGTAGCTCTTCGAGGAAACCGAGGGCTCTTTCACAAAGTGATTCCTTGTTGATATGACGGCCATATGCAAACAACAGTGGCACAACGGTGTTGACGACGAGCAGTTGGAGCGAGGTCGTCGAGAGCCGTTTCTCATGGGGTTCGCTCGCAACGCCGAAGCCGTAGTGTGCTTCCCAATAGGGGGTTACGTTGCTGCCAAGCAACTTCATGGCTGCTTTCACGGTCTCGCATTCAAGCAGTTGGCTCAATCCTGCCCGCCATTCAGCGTAGAGTCGGGCCAATTGAGCGATACGGATATGTGGGAAGTTCTGGGGTCTCAGGCGTAAGAACCGCCACAGATGGGAGTCAATAGGCTTCAGGTTGAACTTGTGTTGCAAATAAGTGTACTCGTTTTGCAGCTTAGAAAAATAGCCGTCGGCAAGTGCTTCGTCGCGGTGACGGATCGGAACAGTTTCGAGATTGAGCAGTCCGGCCTGTCCGAGGAAGATGGCTTCAATCTGAAAAAGGTTGTCGCGGTGGTGGGCAATGCTCTGCAACGGAATGCTCAACGCCCACTGCTCAAAAGCTTCTCCATTGATTCCGAAACCATAGTTACGTGCCAACGTGACGAAACAAGCCGCCTCCCACGAGCCATTACAGGCCGTTACGCGTCGCAAGATGGCTTCCGCTTTCTGCTCCAATCGCTCGGTTTGCAAGGCTGTGAGCCATGAAGTGAGCATCAGATGTGACAGGTTTGGAATGATTGAATGGCAGGGTGGATAGCGGTCAGCGGCCAACAATGCATCATAATGTTGCGTGACATAGGGAGGTATTTCCAACTGCATTTGTGGCAAACGGTCACCCTTTTGCGTTGTTGCGACAGCGTCGAGCTGTCCGCAGACATGCAGGATGACGTTGTCATAGCGCTCGTCCTTGTCGTGTCCATGGGCGAACCAGTCGCTCGCCTTGTCGTGGATTTCGACGTTACCCACCCACAACGTACTCCCGATTTTAATCTTTGCATTAAAGAAATCGGGCCCCGCATCGTGGTTGTGCAGACCGGAATCTATCACTTCTACCGGCTGCCCGTCGGTCGTCGTGAGGGGTTTCAGGGGGAACATCTTGTGTTTCCAGACGTAATGCAGGAGCTGTTCCATGATATTCTCAGGCAATTTATTTTTATAAAAATATTGCAAACAAGGCAAAGTGAACGTGTTCACGATTTGTCGAGTGCAACTATATTTTGTACAAAAATACAAAAAAACTGATAAAACACCACGAATTTCAACAGATTATACATCATATACTCATCAAATCAGCGGAGAATTTCGTAACTTTGTCGCAATAATAAGCACGTAAAATGAATAAAACGACAACGCAAGTATGAAAATAGCATTGATCGGTTACGGCAAAATGGGGCATATGATCGAGCAGGTAGCCCTTGCACGTGGCCACGAAATCGTGTGCAAAATCGATGCCGACAATCAGCAAGACTTCGACTCCGAGGCCTTCGCCAAAGCCGATGTGGCCATCGAGTTCACCAATCCCACGGCGGCATACGACAACTATCTCAAGGCATTCAGCCACAATGTGAAGGTCGTTAGTGGCTCCACAGGTTGGCTGAAAGACCACAAGGCCGACGTTGAGGCTCTGACCAAAGATGGCAAGCATACCCTTTTCTGGGCCAGCAACTTCTCGGTGGGCGTGGCCATCTTCGCGGCCGTGAACCGCTATTTGGCCAAGATCATGAACCAATTTCCGCAATATGACGTCACGATGGAGGAGACCCACCACGTGCATAAGCTTGATGCACCCTCCGGAACTGCCATAACACTGGCCGAAGACATCATCGGAAACCTCGACAGAAAGACCGAATGGGTGAAAGGTTTCCAGCATCATGCCGACGGAAGTGAGGAAGGAAGCAACGCTGTTGCGCCTGAAGAGCTGCCCATTGCCAGCATTCGTCGTGACGAAGTAGCGGGCATTCACAGCGTTACCTACGACAGCGAGGCCGACAGAATCACGATTACGCACGATGCACACAGCCGCGAAGGCTTCGCTTTGGGCGCCGTGTTGGCGGCTGAATACACTCAAAATCACACGGGATTGCTGACAACCGGCGACCTATTTAAATTCTAAATACAATGATTGATAAAGAAAAAGCCAAGATAAACCCACGCGTTCAGTGGGCCAAGTTCGTTGCCGTCATCATCTGCTACCTGCTGTTTCTCTATTGGATAGGCAGTTGGTGGGGACTCATTGTGGTCCCATTTATTTATGATGTCTATATCACCAAGAAAATCAAATGGCAATGGTGGAGAGACGCCGAAGGCCCAACGCGCTTCATCATGGGCTGGGTCGATGCCCTCATCTTTGCCTTGGTGGCCGTTTATTTCATCAATCTTTTCTTCTTCCAGAATTATGTTATTCCCTCGAGTTCACTTGAAAAGAGTCTCTTGACAGGCGATTATCTGGCCGTGAGCAAGGTGAGTTACGGGCCCCGCATACCCGAAACACCGCTCTCGATGCCCCTCACGCAACACACACTTCCCGTCATCAACACCAAAAGCTACCTCGAATGGCCTCATTGGGACTATCGTCGTGTGAAGGGATTCGGGCATGTCAAGCTCAATGACATCGTGGTTTTCAACTATCCGTCGGGCGATACGCTCTGCTCGGCCGAGGCTTATCAGGGGCAAGACTTCTACGGATTGTGCAGCTATATCGGCAAAAGTCTGCTCGCACAGCAGGGTGTTCAGCCCGATTTGAAGGCCATGAACCCCGTTGAACAGCGTGATTACTTGGATCATGCGCTGGCCGTGGGACGCAAATTCATTGCAGGTAATCCCGCAGAATACGGCGAAATCATCACCCGACCCACCGACCGACGCGAGAATTATGTGAAGCGTTGCGTGGGACTTCCGGGGCAAACGCTGCAGATCAAGAACCGCATTGTCTATTTGGATGGCAAACCCAACAAAGAACCCGACAATGTTCAATACAGCTACTACGTGAAGTTGAAGACGCAGATGCCCCCGGAATTGATGGACGAACTGGGCATTTCGAACGAGGACATGGCCTCACTCAATCAGTTCGGCTACCTGCCTTTGACGTATAAAGCAGCCAAGAAACTTGCTGCCCGCAGGGACATCGTGGCCTCTATTCGCCTGAACACCGACGCACAATCGGGCGACCTCTATCCTTTGAATGCCTATACGGGGTGGACACGCGACAACTACGGACCTATATGGATACCCAAAAAGGGAGCCACGGTGCACTTGGATATGAAGAATATTGCCCTTTATGAGCGTCCGATCCGAGCCTATGAGCACAATGATCTCACCGTGAAAAACGGTCAAATCTATATCAATGGGCGACTCAGTCACAGCTATACTTTCAAGTTAGATTACTATTGGATGATGGGAGACAACAGGCATAACAGTGCCGATTCGCGCTATTGGGGATTCGTACCCGAGGACCATATCGTCGGGAAACCTATCTTTATATGGTGGAGTCACAACCCCGACCACCCCGGATTCAGCGGCATTCGCTGGAGCAGGTTGTTCAAACTTGTCGACAATATCAAGTAATATATAAATAAGGTGGGCCTTTTTCGTATTCCACCGACTGCGGTTGGTGGTTGCGAAAGGGCCTTTTATGATGCAGCAACTGCGTGCTTGGCTTCTGACTTCGGGCGTTGCACTGTTGATCGTCGTTGCAGTTCGCGCCTTTGCTTTCACCGTTTACCGCGTTCCGGCAGCCTCCGTGCTGCGTCAGGGCGACCGTGTAGTGGTGAATAAGTTGTCACATCGCAACTTTCATCGGGGTGAACTCATCGTCTTTGGCAGCCGAACAACGACCTTGGGTCGCATCATGGCGCTGCCCGGAGATACCCTTACAGTGAGCCAGAAGCGCTTCGTTATTCCTATAGTTTGCTGTAAGAAGTGCCGTTGTAAACACTGTTTTGCCTATCTTGTCAGCACAGGAAGCGGTCAAATGCTCGTGTCTTATCACGACATTATCGGCCCCGCTTACCGCCTTTTTTATCTGCCTTTCTGACGGGAAATAACGTTTTCAACGCTCAAACGCATTGCTTTATGAAAACAGCCCTGCTCTCTTCGGCCTATTTTGGCCCCGTTCAATGGTATCAAAAGTTGCATCGTTACGACCGATGCCTCATCGAACAACACGACAATTTCGTCAAACAAACCTATCGGAACCGTTGCATCATTCCCACGACCAATGGCATTCAAGCCCTCAGTATCCCCGTTTCATGCCCTCAAGGTAGCCGACTTTCAAAGACACCGATGCGCGATGTCCGCATCTCCGACCATGGAAACTGGCGACATATCCATTGGAATGCACTCTGTTCGGCCTATGGGGAGAGCCCGTTCTTCGACTACTATCAAGACGACTTTCGCCCATTTTTCGAGCGAAAATGGACGTTCCTCTTCGATTTCAATATGGAAATCATCCTAAAAATGGTCGAACTGCTCGACATTCGGCCCAAAATTAGCCTCACAACGGTATTCCTTTCCGATGCTTCGATGGCTGAAAATGCTACAGAAGACAGCCTCGTTGATGACTTCCGCGACGTCATTCGGCCCAAGCATCCCGGCCTTGATAGTGACTTTATGGCCCGTCCTTACTATCAAGTTTATCAGCAGAAGCACGGCTTTCAGCCCAACATGAGTATCCTCGATTTGCTCTTCAATGAGGGGAACGAGGCGATATTGTGGTTATAAAAGCTTCTTCCCGGCCCTTGGGAGAGGGTTTTGAGGTGAATTCCAGAGGCTTTCCGATGGGCTTTCTCGGTGACTCTTCCACTGATACTATCTTGATCAGCAATAGAGAACCGGTGGGAGGTGCCGGTAGCGACTAATATTTATGCTACCGCTACATTTCTGACGAGTCCTAATCACACTGATGTTTCCTTTGTCTTCAGGTACTTTTCGATACCCCGACGAATGGAAACGAGACCGAAATCGGCGAGGACGATGCGGTTTAAGGGCAGCCAGAAGGCCTCGGCAGCATCGTCAGAAGCCTGCAAAACGGCTGTATCGGCGACACTACAAGCAAAGAATTGGTCGAGCGTGGGCACGATGACGCCACTGAATGCATAGTGGTTGGCGAAGCTGAAAAGGTAGCGCACGGACGTAACCTCAAGGTCCGTCTCTTCTTTCACCTCGCGGATTACGCCCTCTTCGGCCGTCTCTTCCATGTCGGCAAAGCCTCCGGGAAGGTCGAGGGTGCCCCGTTCGGGCTCATTTTTCCGGCGAACCACGAGCAGTCCCTGACGTTCATTCAGTATTAAAGCCACGTTTGCAGCGGCAGGATTCATAAAATATTCGAAGCCGCAAGCCGTGCATCGGCGACTCTTCGGACCTGACATCGGGAAGCGAGATGAGCCGCAAATAGGGCAAAAGGCCATTTTCTCCAAGAGCATCATAGGTTTGTTTCAATCGTTGGTTTCATGTTGCAATATTACGATTTTTTGGTTATCTTTGCAAATGCGAAAGGAAAAAACAAGCCAAAACCAAAAGAACAAGATATGAAAATGAAACATTTGATACTGGTTGCCTTGCTGTTTTCGGGTGTCGGAGTAGCGGCACAGCGGCCAATCGAACTGAACTTGTGGCAGGACAATGCCCCCAACAGCAACGGAAACGACCGCGATACGGCCAAAGTCTACGTCTATCTACCGACCCAGAAGACTGCAACCGGACGCGCAATCGTCATCTGTCCGGGTGGAGCCTATGCCATGTTGGCCATGAACCACGAGGGAAAAGACTGGGCAGGTTTCTTCAATAACCTCGGAATTGCGGCCATCGTACTGAAATACCGCATGCCCAATGGCAACCTCGAAGTGCCCATCAGCGATGCCGAAGCTGCCATGCGGCTGGTCAAAGCCAATGCTTCAAGATGGCATATCGACCCGAACGACGTGGGCATTATGGGCTCTTCGGCGGGCGGACATCTGGCATCTACCATCGCAACCCACAGCAAGGGAGATGCCAAACCGGCCTTTCAAGTGCTCTTTTATCCTGTGATTACGATGGTTCCGGGCTATACTCATCAACAAAGCCACGATAACTTTATGGGCAAAGATGCCCGAAAAAAGGACGAAAAAGACTTTAGTAACGACACTCAGGTGACCCGTTTCACACCCCCTGCTTGGATTGCTTTGAGCGACGATGACAGGGCTGTTATGCCGGCAAATGGCGTGAATTATTATCTCGAACTCTATCGGCACGATGTCCCGGCCTCGCTCCATGTCTATCCAAGCGGCGGACATGGGTGGGGCATCCGGCCCAATTTCAAACACCATGTCACGATGTTGCAGGACTTGAAAGACTGGCTTTTGCAGAAATAACGAACGATTTGGCAAGGGAAGTCCCCCATGTTGCCTCGCCGTTCCGTTCGTTTTGTGCCCCTACATACATTCAATTGAAATTCAACAATTTACACCTTATGTTTCAATCTCAGTCATATTACCGTGCAATCTCACCCATATTGTGCGGTAATCTCAGCCATATTGTGCGGTGAAATGGCTGAGATTAGAACACCATAGTGGTACGTTTATTTTTAAAGCGATGATATCAGGCGGCGGGGTGGGGTGTTATGTGCGTTGATGGGCATCATTTTGGCGGCAATTTTCTGTCATTTCTCTTGCACATCTCGCGACAATAGTCTATATTTGCAGCCGAATTCGGGACTTACGGTGTGCAGGACGGGGTATTGGGCGGGCCTCTTTCGGGGCGTAAAATCCGAATATCGTGTTTTGAATAAATAAAAAAGTATTGGAAAAATGGCTGAATGGATACATCCCTACATGGAGATAGCCCTGAAACTCATCACGGGCATGATTGGAATATTGGTCTTTCTGCGCATCGCAGGCAAGGGCCAGATGGCGCAAATCACGCCACTTGACACCGTGAGTGCCTTTGTTATAGGAGCCTTAGTCGGCGGTGTGCTTTACAATCCTGACATGTCTATGTGGCACATTCTCTTTGCTTTGGCCGTGTGGACTGGCTTTAATATGCTCGTTCGCTTTGCGATGCGGTCGCTCAAACTGCGCCATTTTATCAAGGGAGAAAGTGAGGTTTTGGTGAGAAACGGCGTGATTAACTTCAAGGCTTTCAAGCGAAACAGCCTCGAAATGGAGCAATTTCGCTTGCTATTGCGACAGAAAGGCATCTTCTCGATGTTTGATGTTGAGGACGTATTGTTCGAAACCAACGGTGCCGTCACGGTGCTTTCGCCCGGCATGGCAGCCGAATCTCATTTGTTGGTCAACAACGGTGCAATCGTTGAAAAGGGGCTTTTGCGGTGCAACAAGACGCGTTCTTGGGTGCTTCATAACATCAAGAACAACGGATTTGACGGGCCTCACGACCTGTTTTGCATGGAATGGACGCCCCATCGCGGCTTTTATTTCGTCACCTATGACGGCGATGTGAAGCGCGGAAGGGAGGAAATCGCTGCCGAAAAGATTGAAAATGAGGTGCAGATGTAGGCATTCGGTGGCCGTGTGGCAATGAGATGACGGCGCAACGGGGCCCGGGTGGCAACGCTACATGCCGAGATTTCTTGCTATCCGACGGTAAACAAGATACAAGACATTGCTGACTTGCAGCGGAATTCCGCTTTTCATCATTTTTAAAAACAGCCTGTTGACGAGCTTGCTTGGCCTGAACGGGCAATAAAGTTCAATCTCTTCGGGTTGCATTCCGTGCTTCATGGCCTCGCGATACATGTTGATCAATCCCATGTCCAAGGCCATTCTGTAAGTCTTTTTCCTATCATTTTGGCGGAAAAAGTCAGCCACAACAGCATTCGCTTTCAGCATGGAAACGAGGTTCTTACGTGAGATTTGATGCGTATAAGAGGCCACATTGTCCGTGCGATAGTAGTAAACCACTTGGTCGATATGGCCGTATTTGGCGTGCAGAAAGGCCCGCGTGACGACCGTATAGTCCTCACAATAGTCGATGCCGGTAGCGAAACCGATATGCTGTTCCTGCAGGAATGCACGGCGATAAAGGCGGGCCCAGAGGTGATGTTTCACTAAATTCTGACACAACATCAGCCGCAAATAACGCCGACGTGACAGTTTTGGCGGTGCCATAATGGCTCCGATTGTTTCGTTTTCATACGTGGCATAGGCTCCGGTTACAATGTCATAGGCTCCTTTTTGCATGGCTTTGACCAGCAATTCCACGGCATCTTTCGGCAGAATATCGTCGCTGTCGGCATGCATGACGGCCTCTCCCGTGGCATGAGCGAAGGCAGTTTGGCGGGCCGTTCCCACGCCTTTGTTGGCCTCGTGCCGCAATATCCGAATCTGATTTTCCCTGTCGGGATAGGCTTTTAACACCGCTTTCAAGACGGAAATGCTGTCGTCGGGCGAACAATCGTCTACGAAAATGAACTCGATATCACGGTAGGTCTGCCCAAAAAGCGATGCGGCACACGCGCCGATATATTGCGCCACGCCATAAACGGGAACGAGAACGGACACTTTCATCAGTCTTATTCCAATATGAAATTCAGGAAAATGCGACCGTTGATGGCCAACATGAACACCGTGATGAGCACAGTCAGCAAGCGCAAAGCCTGTTTGATGCCCGGCTTTTGCAGGCGTTTAAGCAGGAAACCGAAGGCAATCGGCAGCACAAAAGTCCAGTGGGCGGCCATGATATAGACCTCGGACAGGGCGAAACCCAGGCCAAGATGCAACACCATGTCAAGGCTGAACCACGACAAGCAGAGCTGCATGAAGCGGTCGTGAAGCCCGGTTACGATGCCAAGCAGCAGCAACAGCATCACTATGCCCGCGACAACGTAGCACATCTTGTTGCGATAAGTCACGAAAACCGGCCGTCCTTTGTTGACATCCTGCAGCGCATGGTCTTCATGGAGCATCAAAGACTCGCCGAAAAGGTTCTCTATGACTGAGCGAGGACGTGACAATGAGAGGTCGGTCCAGCGGAAACTTTCGCCCTTCATGATAGCATTGGCGTTGCGTTTTGCCGCAGCTTGCATGAGCGTCACCTGTTGTTTGCGAAACGCTTCGTCCTTTTTCAGTCGCTGATTCAGCGTGCGGTCGCGCCTTTCCTGCTCGGGTTTCTGAATGTATTCACTGATGATCAGGTAGCTTCCGCCCAGCAACAGCAGTGGAAGCACGATGGAAACGACGAACGATTTGGGTCGGAAGAACCGCCTGCCGCCTGCAAACCACCCTGCAAGTGCAACCTTCAGACCATTAGTAGTGGTCACTCCGGTTGACAGGAAAAGCAGAAGCGCCGTCTTCCATGCGGCTAATGGCTCTTTGAGACGAATGGCCCGGCCGGCCACATAGAGCGTCAATAGCAGACAAAAGAGCGAGAGTGCAAAGTGATCGGGGGCCACAACGGTGACCATAATGTGCCCGAATGCGAAGAAAAACACCGATAACAAGAAGCTATCCTTATGGCCGATGCCGATGATTTTGTGCAGGATTCGGAATAGAAAAAGGAAAGAATAGAGCGAAAGAACAATGAGAACGGTGGCCCAAATGAACACGGCGCAGTTCATATCCGTCAGCATCATGAGCCATTGGTTGAGCAGGTTCAGCGGGTAAATGAGCACAGCCAGCAGCGGATGACGGGCCAAACTGTAGAGCGAACGCCACTCGGAAAGGATAACATACGTGAAAGGATCGAAGCCCGAAAGAGTGAAATCGCCGAAGAAGAGCGAGTAGTAACCGAGGTGTCCGCAGCGGGTGAACGCCTCGAAATGCTTTGAAACGGCAAGTGCGTTCAAGACTGTCAGATAGATAAATATGGCCAAAGCGGGCCATCTTTCGCCCTTTCGGATGGCGAAAATGTTGAATGGGTTTCTCATTGTCACCGGTTTTTCTGCTTACAAAAGTACATATTATTTTTCAATTTGTCAAGTGTTTTACCTATCTTTGGGTAGTTTCCAGGGAGACAAAAAGCGTAGGTGGTTTTCCACGTCAATTATACTGCAAAACAATCTCAGCCATTTTGCAGAGCGAAATGGCTGAGATTGCTGCGTAAAATAGCTGAGATTGCACGGTAAAATGGCTGGAATTAAAATGCAATGGGAACAAGGCGGGAATGTAGGGACGCACGGTTCGTAACGTCCGATCAAATGAATTGCAAGTGCATCGCATGTGGTTATTGGGGCGGACGCACGAGCTGTACATTCCTACAACAGCCGGAATAATTAACTTGTCCACCCGTTTATGCGTCAACGGTCAACTTATACGCACGCCTATCTTGCTGACATTGCCCGCAAACTTGGGTTCCCCTCTCTTGTGAGGCGTTAGGGGTGCCCTCTATTTATCCCTTGACAAACGCTGTTATCCGCGCCAGATTTGCCTCGCACTGCCGCCTTCCAATCTCGTAAATGCGGTGCATTTCTTGCGGATCGTGCGAGGTATGACTGATGGAAAGCGGCGTTTCGGGCGCAAGAACGAGTGTGTCGCCCGATTGTTCCTGCGCTTCGACGTAGCGAAGTTGCGCGTTGTACATCACATGGCGATGGGCCAAAGCGGCTATCATCTTGGGGTAACGGCGCAGACCGAGGCGCATCAGGGGCATAAAAGGCGTGGGACGCTTCACGTAGTTGCGCGGTTGTGTCAAGATAACCAAGTTGCGTTTGTAGCCTTGATGCCTGAAAAAGCGCAGTGGAATGGAGTCGGCCACGCCGCCGTCGAGCAGTTTTCGGCCTTCGATTTCGACCACTCTCGACACCAAGGGCATGGAGGCCGAGGCGCGAACCCACTCGCAGAGGCTGTCGAAAGACATCGCTTTGTCGGCCATACGATAGACGGGGAGACCCGTTTCCACGTCGGTGCACACCATCCAAAAGTCGGTTGGGCAGGCTTTGAAGGCTTCGAAGTCGAACGGGTCGAGCTCTTTTGGCAACCGATGATAGGCGAATTCGGCTCCGAAAAGGTCGCCCGTGGTGAGCCATGAACGCAGACTGCAATAGCGCCAATTGCCAGAATAGCGTTGATTATAGCGCAAAGCACGCCCCGGTTGACGGCTTGGATAGTTGCAACCAAAGGCAGCTCCGGCCGAAACGCCTATCATTCCGTCGAAGAAGATGTTGTTTTCGGTGAGCACATCTACGATGCCCATCGTGTAAAGACCACGCAAGGCACCGCCTTCGAGCACGAGTCCGGTCTTCGTTTTTCGGTCATTCTTTTTGGTTGTTTCCATGCATTGATTTTGAAAGATTGGTATTTTATCTTTGCAAAGATAAGGAATTATTGAGAAATAATTGGTAATTTTGCACCGTAAAACATGTGAAACAATGTGTGCACAAATTGAGATAAAGACAGTAGAGCATAGGAGTGATTTGAAGAAATTCATTGACTTCTACTACGAACTGTACCGTGATTGCGCGTATGCCGTTCCTTTTTTGTTCGGCGACGAGATGAAAACACTACGCAGCGACCGCAACCCTTCGTTCGAATGTTGTGAGGCCTGCTATTTCATGGCGTTCAAATCGGGGCGCATGGTGGGGCGCATTGCCGCCATCATCAACCACCGTGCCAACGAAAAATGGGGCTGTAAGGAAGTGCGTTTCAACTGGTTTGACTTCGTAGACGACCCGGAAGTGTCGACAGCCTTGCTTGATGCGGCTGAGAAATGGGGCCGCGAAAGGGGCATGAATGAGATTGCCGGACCGCTCGGATTTACCGATATGGACCGCGAGGGTATGCTCATTGAGGGTTTCGACCGCCTCTCTACGATGTATACCAACTACAACTATCCCTATTACCGACAGCATATTGAACGGCTGGAAGGCTTCGCAAAGGACAATGACTATTTGGAATACCGTATCAAGATTCCCGAAGTGGCACCGCCGAAGTTTGAGAAATTGAGCCGAATGATAGAGACGCGGTACAATCTCCATGTGCATAAATTCACGTCGGACGAGCTACTCAACAAGGGAATGGGGCGCAGGTTGTTTGAGATTGTCAATGCCACTTATAAAGACCTTTACGGCTATTCCGAACTATCCGACCGACAGATAGATGGCTTGGTGAACGATTATATCCGTAAAGCCGACCTTAATCTTGTCACAGCTGTGGTCGATGGGAATCGCAATAACGAGATGATTGGCTTCGGAATCACGTTCCCTTCGTTCTCTCGAGCATTGCAGAAGACGCGCGACGGCCGCCTTTTTCCGATGGGGTGGTGGCCATTGTTGCGTGTCTTGAAATGGCATAAGACTGACACGGTCGACCTGCTTCTCATCGGAATATTGCCCGAATACCGTAAGAAAGGAGCCAATGCGCTTATCTTTAACGACCTCATTGACCGTTCCCACCAATATGGTTTCAAGTGGGCGGAAGCCATGCCGCAGATGGAAACCAATACGGCTGTGCAGAGCGAATGGCAGTATTTCGAGTCGGAACAGCACAGAAGGCATCGGTGTTACAGGAAGAAGATGGGTTAGTTCGGTCTTTCTCCACCAATTACCGTGCATAACCTCACGACTTCAGCCTCAAATGTATCCTTGTTCTTAGCTTTTGACTTGATGACCGAGCGGTAATTATAAATCGTTTGCGGCGAGTAAAAGAGCAGATTTGCAATCTCTGAGCTTTCGTTTACGCCCAAACGGACGAGCGCCATGATGCGTTGTTCGGTCGTTAAAGCGTGAGATTCAGGTTGCATGATTTGGTATTCAGGCTGCAAAAGTGCGTTAAGTTCCTGCGGAAAACCGGGGTAAAGGTCGAGAAAGGCACGGTCGAATCGAGAGAGAAATGTGGTTGCATCCTCTTCAGAAAGGCGTTCCGAAGAGAGTTGGGTGAGCAGTTCTTGCGCCTGATTGGCCTTGATTTTGCGTTTTACGAGGGTCTGTTGCTTCTTCAATCTGTTGATATATCGCGAGCAAAGGTCAATATAAAGGCGTACGAGTCCTTCGCGTTTCTTATTGGTTTCTAATAGTTTTTCATTCAAATCGTGCAGCTGTTCGTTGAGCATGCTCTGTTTTTCGTTCATCTCAGAAAGTCGGTTGTTCGACGTTTGTAACTTCTTTCGGCTCTGTGTCAGACGGCTGTTCTGTTTGAAAATGAAGCCCACGGCGGCGATAAGGAATACGGCCAAGAGCGAAATCGCAGTGAGCGTGTTGCGCAAAACCGTGTTGCGCTCGCCCAATTGTTGCTGATAGCTTTCAACGATGACGGGCAGACGGTCGGAGATTTCGATGATGCGAAGGCGGTTATTGTAGAACTTTGCGTTCTCAAGAGAGATGCTGATGTAGCGTTGGGCATCGGCAATGTCGAGGTTGTCGTGCCCATGTTCCAGCGTGTACATGGCCAGATTCTGTAACGCCATGTTCTCCATTGTGAGACTTCGTGCGTCACTGATGCAGGCCATGACAAGGTAACGCTCATATAAATCCATGTCTGCTGGGGCGGAATATGTGCAAGCCAAGGCAAAACAAGCCATGGCACGCATGCGTGAATTCTCGGGAGTTGTGGCGATAGCTTTCAGATAATGCCGGCGTGCCCCAACCTGATTGTTAAGGATATAGCCGTAGTATTCGCCCTGATAGTACTCATAATCGCGGTCGTTTCGGTCGAGATAGGGCATGGCAAGGCGTAGGTTCTCGCGTGCTTTTTCGCGGTATCGCGGTGCATAAATAGCATCGTTACAGAAGTCACTCCAATAGGAATAGATGCGGAAATGGGTCAGATAGTAGTTGAACCGTTGCCTTTTGCTGAAACGGGTTATGTCGAGTGTGCTGATCGTTTGCAGTGCTTCGCTGTACAATCCGCCGATAGCCAACAATTCGGATTTGCGTATCGTGTTGTCGGCATAGTAGGTTTCATTGCGGTGTCGGGCGAGATAGAGCCCCTTTTCTACGTAGGTCATGGCCGAATCAAATTGGAATACGTGGTAAGCTTGATAGAGCTGGTCGCAGAACTGTAGCTTTTTCTCCATATTTATTTCGCGGTTCATCCTCGCTTTAATGATATTAATCTCGCGCATTTTGGCCTCGGTTTGAAGCGACTGCAATCGGAGTATACTGTCCAAACGGTCTGTTAAACGGTTGTTTTCGCCCGCTTTTGAAGGTAGAACTCCAAATAGGAGGAATGTAACGATGATGATAGTCTTATACATTATATATATAGTTGATTGCGAAGGCCATGCACCTTTTCTTATAATCTCCATACAAAGATAAAGAAATCACATGTGTTTTATATTCCTACTTACTATTATTTAATATTATTTATAATAACATGAATAACAGTATGTTATGTGTATTGAAAGTTTATGAAAATCTACTTAAGCTCTACTTTTCTGTATATCGATGAGATATTTTCCTTATCTTTGCGACAAAGAAATCTATCATAAACCTAAATTTAAGATTATGCTGAATCTCAACAACCGATTAACAAGCAGGCTACTTGTTTTTCTTTTAGTGATGTGCATACCTGTTATTGGCTTTGCACAAAACGCTTTTACCGTGGAAGGTCTCGTTAAAGACGCCAATGGTGAACCTATTATCGGTGCCAGCATTGTTGAAAACGGAACGCAGAACGGTACAGTTTCCGACATTGAAGGTGCTTTCAAACTCAATGTAAAGAATGGAAATGCAGTGTTGAGGATATCCTATATCGGATTTCAAACACAGACAATTGCATTGAAAGGAAAGAACAAATTCAACGTAATATTGGTTGATGACGCTGCCAATCTCGGTGAGGTTGTCGTGATTGGTTACGGCACAATGGACAAAAAGGAACTTACTTCTGCGGTCTCACATGTGTCATCCAAGGACTTCACACGGGTGGTAAGTGTCGACCCTTCCATGATGATTCAGGGCAAGGTTCCAGGCGTATCGATTACCAATACAGGTGCCGGTGACCCCAATAATGAGGCAAGTATTCAGGTACGTGGAGTCTCTTCGCGTGATGCGGGCCTTGGTCCTTTGATTGTAATCGACGGTATTCCGGGTGGCAATCTCACTAATCTTAACCCCAATGATATCGAGAGTTTCGACATATTAAAGGACGGTGCGGCCAGTGCAATCTATGGAACACGCGGCTCAAATGGCGTGATTCTCGTGACAACCAAGAAAGGATTGCGTGACGGAAACCTGCATACTATCTATACTGGTAACGTGTCGTTAGATATCATTAAGCATGAACTTGACATGTTGGATGCCGATGAATATCGGGCCAACCGGATTGCTTCAGGCATGGGATATGACCTTGGGGGCTCTACCGATTGGCTGAAAGAAGTGAGTCGGGTGGGCGTGCGTACACAGCAAACCCTGACATTAAGTGGTGGCAATGCACGCTCGAATTACCGCGCATCTGTGGACTATCGCAATGCAAAAGGCGTAGACAAGTATTCTGGTCGTGAGGAATATGGTGCCCGTTTCTCCATCAATCATACCACAAAGGGAGGACTTTTCACTTTCATTGCCAACGTAGCTCCGCGTGTAGCTTACCGAAAAGTGGCTACTTGGGACGTGTTCCGCAATGCCATAGAGGCCAATCCTACGACCCCAATCATGGACCCTCGAAACCCTGCTTTATATTATAATTTCAAGGGACAGTCGGCAGCTTACAACCCATTAGAGGTGGAAAAGCTCGAAAAGAACACTGGAACAACCAAGTTAATTGATTGGGATGGCACTGTGAAATTCAATCTCTTCCCCCTCCTTCTGAATGATCCCGGAAAGCAAATGCTGGCGACTCAGCTCACTTTTGCCGACCATCAATACGACAATTACGACCATTGGTTTCGTCCATCTACCAGCACTCAGGCCATCAATAACGGCCGAACGGGCGAGGCAAAACAGAAATACTCCAAATCTTCATTACACAGTTTAGAATGGATAACGAACTACAGTAACTCCTTCGGCGACCATAACATCAAGGCCATGATGGGCTATTCCTACCAATATAATAAGTATGCCGGCATGGAAGAGCAAAACAAGGACTTCCCGAATGATGCGCTCGAAGACAATAACATGGGCTCCGGTACCTACGCAAAAGACGAAGGTGAGGTCGGAATGAGCTCGTATATGAACGATAATAAGCTGATTGCTTTCTTCGGACGCCTTAGCTATGACTGGAAAGGACGCTACATGTTGACGGCCTCATTGCGCCATGAAGGCTCCTCAAAGTTCGGGGCCAACCACAAATGGGGCAACTTCCCGGCTGTCTCGGCGGGCTGGCGTATCTCGGATGAGCCCTTTATGAAGGAGACAAAAAGCTGGCTGACAGACCTCAAACTGCGTGCCGACTACGGCGTAACCGGCAACCAAAACTTTGATAGTTATAAGTCATTGAACACTATGTCCGGTTTCGGTTACTATGTATATAATGGAAAATACTATCAAGTTTGGGGTCCCGGGAAGAATGTCAATCCCAATCTTCGCTGGGAAAAAGGCAAGAACTGGAACATTGGTTTAGACTGGGCATTGCTCAACGGCCACCTTTATGGTTCGTTCAACTACTACAACCGTCGTCAGCAAGACCTCTTAGGAAACTACAAAGTGTCCATTCCTCCCTATCTGTTTGACGAAACTTATGTCAATGTAGGAACGATGCGCAATAGCGGTTTTGAGTTTGATGTGACATGGAATGCCGTGAAAACCAGGACATTCAGTTACACATTAAATATCATCGGAGCCACGATGAGTAACAAATTCGTGGACTTCAGCAACAGCGAATTCGTGGGACGGGACTACTATGACGTTGTAAGTCCGGAGGATCCTTACCCATTTCACACCTTACAACGTATCGAAAAGGGACGTCGCATCGGTAATTTTTACATGTTGAAGTATGCCGGTGTAGACCCTCAAGGCCGCTGGATTGTCTACGATAAAGACGGTGATAAGGTGCTTGCCGACAATGCAACCGACGAAGACCGCCAGTATGTTGGCAACGGATTGCCTCAGTTTACGGGCTCGATGACCCATACTTTCCGTTACAAGAACATCGATCTTTCGCTGTTCTTCCAAACGGCTTTGGGCTTCGATATCTTCAATATCCACGACTTCTACTATGGAACAAAGAACTTCCAAGGCAATGTTATGGACAAAGCCTACAGCAAAAACAAACTCATTTCACAGAACCCTATAGTCTGTGATTACTTTCTTGAGCCGGGTGACTACCTGAAATTGTCTTCCGTCAACCTTGGTTATACGCTTAATGTAAATAAGAAATACGTCGATGCCATACGTGTTTATGCAACGGCAAGCAATCTTTTCACCATCACGAAGTTCTCAGGTGTAGACCCTTCTACCTATCAGTTGAACGGCTTAAACCCCGGTGCAACGAACTCACGCACCTATTATCCGTCAACCCGTCAGTTCATGCTGGGTATGCAAATCGACTTCTAATCAATGATGAACCTTTTATATTATCACAATATGAAAAAGACTTTCAACTACATAGCAAGTGCATTGATCGTGGCAACAAGCCTCGTCGGCTGCACCAATCTGGACGAAACGCTCTACGATCAGGTTGCCTCACAGAACTATTATAACACAAAGAGCGATGTCATTCGGGCCGTTTTGCGTCCTTTTGAACATGGTTATTGGAGCGTACAAAGCCGACAAGTGCTCAATGAAGAGACTGCCGACCAGCTCATAACGCCTACACGTGAGGACTGGTGGGACGATGGTGGACGCTGGGCACGGTTGCATCGGCATCAGTGGTTGACCACGAATGGCGAGGCACAAAGCGAATATAACGGTTGTTTTCAAGGCATCATGCAGGCCAATCTCGTGATTGAAGATCTGCAAAACCGGTTTGCTTCGCGGTTCGGTTTCACTGATACCGAGTTCAATAACCTCAAGGCGCAGAACCGTGTTTTGCGTGCTTGGTTCTACATTCGCCTGTTGGATGCGTTCCGAAACGTGCCGCTTGCCGTCAGTTATTACGACACCGAGAAGAACTCCAAAGGTCAAGTTGAGCCGCCAAAGATTTACGATTTCATTGAAAGCGAGCTGAAAGCAGTTATCCCGGAGCTTACCAAAAAGACCTCGAATGGCGGAAACCAGAATATTCAAGGGCAGTGGACGCAGGCCGGAGCAGCCGCCCTTCTCGTCAGACTCTACCTGAATGCCAAGGTATATATCGGCGAAGCGCACTACAACGACTGCGAAAGAGTAGCGCAGGATATCCTCGATGGCAAGTATGGTTCATACAGTTTGGCCGACCGTTGGGACGCAGCTTTCGACTGGAACAACGAAACTTGCGACGAAGTTATCTTCGCTTTTCCAGGTTCGGCAGGCTATTCTCACTGGCATTATACGGGAGATATGTATTGGTGGTCGGTGCCTTCACGTGCCAAGGACTGGCTGAAAGACACCAAAAACAAGCAGGGTGACCACAACATTAAGTACTCCGCTTCGCCGAGTTATAACCCAAAAGGCGAGCGATATGACTTCGAATTGGGCATGCCTATCGCCCGTTTTAAAGACTATCCTTCTGATGTTCGCCTAAAGAAATACAAGAACTTGGGCAACAACAAGCGTGAAGGTCTCTTCATATATGGAAAGATTTCATATACTGATGAGAACGGAAATCCACAGTATCTCAAGGACCATAACGGCAAATATACCCTCGATTTGCGTGACGCTGTGGGCCGTTTCGGGGCCACAGATGGCGACAAATGGCTTGCAAGTGCAGACAGTAAGCTTGAGAACGGAGACGATAATTCGGGGTGGATGTTCGTGAAATACCCCCTTTATTCAGATGACGAAACAGGGCAACTCGAGGCAGATTACTGTGAAATCCGGCTGCCCGAGGTTATCTACAGCCTTGCCGAATGCAAGTTGCGCAAGGGAGATACCGCTGCTGCGGCCAAGCTTCTGAACAGCGTCCGCAAGCGCAATTACCCGTCGTCCGATTGGTCTTCAGCTCTCTATCAGCCCGAAGGAACGGCCCAACTCAACATGAAAGAGTTGCTGAACGAGTGGGGGCGCGAGTTCTTTGCTGAAGGTCGCCGCCGAATAGACCTCATTCGGTTCGACAAGTTCCTGAGTGCATGGTGGGATAAACCTGCCGATGCCGACAACCATACGCTTATCTTCCCGTTCCATCGCGACATTATCGGTGCCGCCCACGGGGCCTTGAAGCAGAACCCTGGCTATCACGATTGATAATCCGGTCCGGCCAGCCGCGCAAGATGACCTGTTTTGCGCGGCAATATGGCCCATATTACACGCTAAAATGACTGATATTGCGCGGTAAAATGGCTGATATTGCAGGCCAAAATGACTGATATTGCAAACAAGCCTGTGCACCCGGCTTTTCAAAGTGGGTGCGGGCGGCTTTGATTGCAGCACTGAAAACCAATAAAACAAATTCATGATATGAAAAAGATTCACAAATATGGAATGCTTCTTTGTGCCGCATTCCTCGCAATGATGACCTTGCAGTCATGCAACGACGACAAAGATCTCGTCGTTATAACCGAAGAACTGCCCCTGAAGGTGGACCATCTTTACATGGTAGGTGACGCAACGCCCACCGGATGGAGCATAGATAACCCCACGCCCTTGGTGAAAGACAGGGCCAATAAGTTTGTTTTCACCTATCATGGTGTGCTGAAAACGGGCGAAATGAAGTTCCCCTTGTCTAAAGGAGACTGGGGAGCAACCTTTATTTATGCCCCAAAAGCTGGCACGGAAATCGGCTCCAAGGGCGTCGCAAGCAATGAAATCGATATCCGAAAAGGCGGCGACGACAACAAATGGAAGGTGACCGAGCGGGGCATTTACACCGTTTCCATAGACTTGCGCAGTCGAAAAATCAACGTTGTCTACGAGGGGACAGAGCCTGTAGAGCCTATTCTTACCGAGTGGCTCACCTTCATCGGTGATGCAACGCCATGGGGTTGGAACAACAATCCGGCCGTGATGACGAAGTTCAAGAAGACGTCTGCCGACCCACTTCAGTTCACTTTCGAGGGCAAACTCAATACGGGCGAGTTCAAAATTGCCTATGACAAGACCGATATTCCAGCCTGGAGCAACTATATTCAGGCACCCCAAGCCGGCGTGACTCTTAATCATGAGGGCGTTTCCAAGCAGGGAATGACCATCGGAGGGGCCGATAATAAGTGGAAAGTGACTGAGGCCGGCACGTATAAGCTTGTGTTCGACCTGACGAAACACACCATCACCGTGGCCGCTTTTGCTGCTTCATAAGTATAAAGAAACTATAAAAGGAAACTTCTCTACACCTTATTATATATAAGGGGCACAGAGAAGTCTCCCCGAAACGAACAACATAATCGAACAATGAAAATGAATATGATTGCCGGTTTGATGCTTGCTACAATGCTGACCGGCTGCAACAGCAACGAATGGGACGTGACAAGCGACCTCACCGTAGACCGTGTTGACCCCACAATCGGCCTCTCTCCGCTGGCCGAACAGCAGGGAATGGACTACGCACCGCTCTATTGGAGCGTCTACGGACAGCTGCGTCAACAGGAAAAAGAGGGCTCGTTTCCCAACATCTTCACCGAGGCCGACTGGGACAAAGCCATCGATTACGTGGCAACCAACCTGAAACCCTACGGCTACGACATGCTCGTGACCGACGGATTTGCCTCGATGAGCGGTGACAATGGCTACATGACGCGCTATAGTCGCACCAAGAAAGACGAGCATTCCCCTGAAGTAGAGCTCTCGACCATCATTGAAAAGCTGCGCAAAAAGGGCCTGAAACTCGGCATTTATGACAGTCCTTTCTGGCTTCACTACACCAATCCCGATGCCTTGATACCGGGAACGAAGTATACTGTGGGCAGTCTTCGCTACAATCCCAAGACAGATACCGACGTACTTCACCCCACAAAGGACGACAAATTTGGCTGGGTGGTCACCGACCATCCTGGTGCCGAGCAGTATTTCGAGGGCTTTTTCAAGCACTATTCCAGCATGGGTGTGAAGTTCATCCGTATGGACTTCCTCTCATGGTATGAGGATGGAATGAACTATACCGACCAAATTGACCGCGGATATGGCCGCGAACGCTACGTGAAAGGACTGCAATGGATCAACAAATATGCCCGGAAATACGGTGTATATGTATCGCTTGTGATGCCTCATCTCAAGAATAATGCCATCATAGAACGCTATGCTGGCAACATGATTCGCATTGATGCAGATGCCTTGGAGGGCTCTTGGTATCGCTTTTCCGATAACAATCGCGGCACGCTTCGCGGCGGTTGGCCCAACTCTGAGAATGCTTTCGACGGCTTCATCAATTGGTCTAAGATTTCAGGACGCAGGAAAGTGCGACTCGACGGCGACTTCATTCGCATCGGAAGTTATGCAAACGATGCCGAAAAACAAGCGGTCATCTCGCTTCCTTTGATGGCCGGCGGTCCACTTTCCGTGACAGATATGCCCACAGGACACGACCTTTCGTTCTTCCAAAACAGCGAGATACTGGCCTTGCAAAAGGAGGGTTTCGTTGGCCAACCGCTGGCCCGTGACCTCTGGAGCACCGATGGTGAGATATGGTATGGTCAAATGAAAGACGGCTCTTGGGTCATTGGGCTCTTTAATCGTGGTGAGACTATGGCACAACGCACGCTTGATTTCTCTCGAATCGGGCTGTCCGGACGGTGGAACATGCGCGACCTTTGGAAGCATTCCAATGAGGGGACGGTCAGCGAAAAGGTTGAGGTTGAGGTGCCGGGGCACGGTTGTAGGATTCTGAAATTGACCAAAGTAGGCTGAACGGACAAGAGATAGCCGTTCATCGGCATTGACATTATACACAACACATTTATATTTTGCTTTGATTCTTGCGCCATCGAACTGGTCGGGGCGCATGTTCGGCGGGGAAGGAGCGCCTTCTCCGCCGACAAACAAGAATGAAAAAACCAAAGAATATGAAAAGAAACAAATTCTACATTGTCGTTGCTGCGATGCTCTTCGCTTACTCTTCGGTCCTGAAGGCACAGACGGTGAAGTCGCCCGACGGCAACGTCGTCCTCACTTTTGCGCTGAAAGAGGGCGGAGTTCCTACTTATGAGTTGCGCTATAAGGACAAAACGGTGATCAAACCATCGCGTCTGGGGCTTGAACTGGCGCGTGACAAGCATGCCAGCAAGGGCATGGAAGAAACCGACCTTATGGACGGCTTTGTTGAAACGGGCCATAATATCTCCTCGTTCGACGAGACTTGGAAGCCTGTATGGGGCGAAACGGCCACCATTCGCAACCATTATAACGAGTTGGAAGTGGCTCTCAATCAGCCAAGCAGCAAGCGCAACATCGCGATTCGCTTCAGGGTCTACGACGACGGTATGGGCTTTCGCTACGAGTTTCCACAACAACGCGAACTCAACTACTTTATCGTGAAGCGCGAACGCACCCGCTTTGCCATGGCAGGTGACCACACGGCGTTCTGGATACCCGGAGATTACGACACACAAGAGTACGAAACGCAAATCAGTAAGCTCTCCGAGATACGCGGATTGATGAAGACTGCCGTCACCGAGAACTCGTCTCAGACGCCATTCTCGCCCACCGGCGTGCAGACTTCCCTGCAGATGAAGACTGCAGACGGCCTGTATATTAACCTTCATGAGGCTGCTTTGGTGAACTATCCCGCCATGCATCTCGACTTGGATGACAAGAATTTCGTCTTTGAAAGTCGGCTTACGCCCGACGCAGTGGGCAATGAAGCCTATGTACAAACGCCGTTCAACACGCCTTGGCGCACCGTTATCGTTAGCGATGATGCCCGCCAAATGCTCGCAAGTAATCTCATCTTGAACCTCAATGAGCCTTGCAAACTGACCGATACCAGCTGGATTCACCCCACGAAATACTGTGGCGTGTGGTGGGAAATGATAGCAGGTGGCAAGCCATGGAGCTACACCGACGTTCCTTCCGTGCATATCGGCATCACGGACTATACGAAAGTGAAGCCCAATGGTACGCATCCGGCCAATACAAACAATGTGAAACGCTACATTGATTTTGCTGCCAAGAACGGTCTTCAGCAGGTTTTGGTCGAGGGCTGGAACATCGGTTGGGAGGATTGGTTCGGGCATTGGAAGGACAATGTCTTTGATTTCGTGACACCATATCCCGACTTTAATCTTGCCTACCTCAACGAATATGCCCACTCAAAGGGTGTGAAATTGATGATGCATCACGAGACTTCGGGCAGTACTCTCAACTATGAGCGACACATGGAAGCCGCTTACACGCTGATGAACAAGTATGGTTACGACGCTGTGAAGAGCGGTTACGTAGGCGATATGATACCCCGTGGCGAGTATCATTACAGTCAAAGCATGGTGAACCACTATCTCTATTGCATCAAAGAGGCAGCCAAACATCGCATCATGGTCAATGCTCACGAGGCAGTTCGGCCCACCGGACTGTGTAGAACCTATCCCAATCTCGTTGGAAACGAGAGCGCTCGCGGCACAGAATACGAGGCTTTCGGTGGTAATGCGCCTTATCATACGGTGATACTTCCCTTTACTCGCCTGCAAGGAGGCCCCATGGACTACACTCCGGGTATCTTGGAAACGAGGCTGAACAAGTGGTGTGGTAACCAAAGCTACGTGCATACGACGCTCGTCGGCCAGCTTGCACTCTACCTAACCATGTACAGTCCACTCCAAATGGCGGCCGATTTGCCGGAGAACTACGAGAGGTATGACGACGCATTTCAGTTCATTCGCGATGTAGCCTGCGATTGGGACGATTCCAAATACATTGAGGCTGAGCCGGCACAATACATCACCGTAGCCCGAAAAGCAAAGGGAACGGACAATTGGTTCATTGGTGGAAAGTGCGACCAAAACGGACATCGGAGCGTCATCAAGCTCGACTTCCTTGACAAGGGCCGCAAGTATGCTTGCACAATCTATGCAGATGGGCCCGGAGCCGACTACGAAAAGAACCCTTCGGCCTATGTGATTACGAAGAAAACCGTGAAGCGTGGCGATACGTTAAGGCTTACTATGGCCCGCGGCGGTGGCTTCGCTGTGAGCCTGATGGCTGAGAAATAAAGTGTTTCCCCACCTGCTCGGGCATATAGGGAGGAGAAAACGACGCCTTTTCTACCGACGGTTGCGTAGTTCGTTCTTGTCGATGACCACGTAAACCGTATCGATCACGCGGCCTTGGCGGGCACCGCTGAGCCGCTTGGCCACGCAACGCACGTCACACTTGACGCGCCGGCAGTGGGCGCAGAAAAATGCTCTTTTTTGTTCATCTTCAGCTGTGCCGCGTTGTTTTACCGTGAATATGATGCACAATCGCTGCAAAGTTACGCATTATTGATAATTTTTTATACCTTTGTATGCAATTTCTGCATAGTAACTATAATTTAAGAGAGGAAACAAGAGATGAACAAGAAAGAAATTCCGGTTTTACTGCTCACGGGTTATCTGGGCAGCGGGAAAACGACGCTGGTGAACAGAATCTTATCGAATAGGCGCGGTATCAAGTTCGCGGTCATCGTAAACGACATCGGCGAGGTGAACATCGACGCCGATTTGATAGAAAAGGGCGGAATTGTGAACGAAAAGGACGACAGCCTCGTCGCCCTACAGAACGGTTGCATCTGCTGCACGCTGAAAATGGACCTCGTCAAGCAGCTGCACGACATCGTCAAGATGCGAAAGTTCGACTACATCGTCATTGAGGCCAGCGGCATCTGCGAACCGGCGCCCATCGCCCAGACGGTTTGTTCTATACCGACCATGGGGCCGGAATACATCAAGGATGGCATTCTCAGGCTCGACTGCATCGCAACCGTAGTCGATGCGCTGCGAATGAGAGACGAATTCGGAAGCGGCGACGCGCTCGTGCGGCAGGAAATTGGCGAGGAAGACATCGAGAACCTCGTTATCCAACAAATCGAGTTCTGCAACATCGTCCTGCTCAACAAGGCCGCCGAGGTGGAGCCGCGCGAGCTGGCACGCATCAAGCACATCATTCGCGCGCTGCAGCCAAAGGCAGAAATCATCGAATGTAACTACGGCGACGTGGACCTCGACAAGCTCGTCAACACCGGCCGCTTCAATTTCGACGCGGTAGCGACCTCAGCCGCGTGGATTGACGAAATTGAGCATCATCACGATGAGGAAACGGAAGTGGCTGCGCATCACGACCATCACGACGACCACAACCACGAAGCGGGCCATCATCATCACCATCATGAAGGGGGCGAAGTGGAAGAGTATGGCATCGGAACCTTTGTTTATTATCGCCGCAAGCCGTTCGACCTCGTGGGCTTCGACGAATTCATCGCCACACAATGGCCCCGGACCGTCATTCGCTGCAAAGGCATCTGCTGGTTCAAGGATGAGCCGCAAACCTGCTATGTCTTTGAGCAAGCCGGCCGCCAGATGGGGCTACGCAACGCCGGACAGTGGTATGCCACGATGCCCGAAAAGGAACTCGAGGCGCTCAAGGCGCGCGAAGAGGGGCTGCGTCGCGACTGGGACGAAACCTACGGTGACCGCATGCAGAAGCTCGTTTTCATTGGCCAGCACTTAGATAAGGACGAGATTTCACGTCTGCTCGACGCGCGATTGGTGGATTGAAAGCCCACCCCCAACCCCTCCCGAAGGGAATGAGAAAGAGGAGGAACCCACCCCCAACCCCTCCCGAAGGGAGGGGAGTGCAAATTGCGTACAAATAATTTGCTATAAATTTAGTCTCTCCCGCATTTGAAAATAGCGGGAGAGATTTTATTTTTTGTTCCCGCATAAATGTTTTTTATTTTCTAAATCTTTGAAAATACTGTCGCAAAATGTTTTTCACTTTCCAAGTCTTTGGAAACACTGTCGCAAAATGTTTTTCACTTTCCAAGTTTTTAGAAATGCTATCGCAAAATGTTTTTTGCTTTCCAAGTCTTTGGAAACGCTGTCGCAAAATGTTTTGCATTTTCCAAGTCATTGGAAACGCTGTCGCAAAATGTTTTTCGTTTTCCAAGTCTTTGGAAATACTGTCGCAAAATGTTTTATCGAAAAATAATTGTTTTTTATCATTTCCATAAGGATTTTATTCAGAAACAATTGTTTTTTGCTATTTTCTCAATGATTTTATGTAGAAACAATTGTTTTTTTACCATTTCCTTAAGGATTTTGCTTAGAAGCAATTGTTTTTTTAACATTTTCACAAGGATTTTGTCCAGAAACAATTGTTTTTTGCCATTTCCCCAAGGATTTTGCTTAGAAACAATTGTTTTTTGCCATTTCCTTAATGATTTTACTTAGAAACAATTATTTTTTCCATTTTCATAAGGATTTTGTTCAGAAATAACTGTTTTTTATAATTTCCACAAGATTTTTGCTTTCCGAGGCCTCGGAAAGTCATCGTCCGATGATTTTTCACTTTCCGAGGCCTCGGAAAGCCATCGTCCGATGATTTTTTACTTTCCGAGGCCTCGGAAATGCCATCGTCCGATGATTTTTCACTTTCCGAGGCC
>ERZ772960.593-NODE-593-length-31781-cov-9.864748_pt1 | contig 31781 bp, 27 predicted proteins | sample MGYA00580678_ERZ772960 | MGnify/ENA primary metagenome ERZ772960 (study PRJEB29015, sample SAMEA2737930) | human oral metagenome | biome: human oral; feature: human-associated habitat; material: dental | place: China | collected 2059 ... | reverse complement strand
GGCGTGCGGGGACAGAGGGCAGCTTTACCAAGGGGGTGCTGAATCTCGGCGTGCGGCAGGAACTCGGCGGACGTTTCCATCTGAACGTGAGGACGCAGCTGCAGGCAGCGGGGGACAACCTCGACAGCTCCGAGGAGATCTATCTCGGCGGGGCGAATGGCGTGCGCGCCTACCCACAGGGCGAGGGCGCGGGCGACAGCGGCTACCTCGCGAGTGCGGAGCTGGTCTATCGGACGGGTATCCCGCATCTCGACCTCAGCACCTACTACGACACCGGTCATGTGCAGTATGCGCATGACGGCGCGGACGGCGGAACAACGCTCAGCGGCTGGGGGATCGGCATGAACTACAGCCGCCCCGGCGACTACTTCGTGCGGCTCGACTGGGCGCGGCGCATCGGGCTCGCGCGGAACGCGAGCGAGGAGGCAAAGGCAAAGAATCGTCTCTGGTTCATGATCGGCAAAGTGTGGTAAGAAAAAAGGGGCTGCTGCACGAGTCAAAACGACTTCGTGCAACAGCCCCTTGTCATCTCATGGGGGGCGCAGCAAATCTTAATTTGTACGGTTGATTTTTCGACGGGAAAACGCTATAATAGGGAAAATAAAGTGAAGGGACGGCACGCCGCACCTTCCGTATATATCACCTTTTAAGAGGTCCTGTGAGGCCTTAAGGGAGTTTTCAATGAAATATTCTGTGCAGTCAGTCTATCCAATTTTAGAATGCAAAGCTTTCTTATGCCTTTCTTTTGGCATTGGAAAGCTTTTTTAGTGCGTGAAAGGGGATGCACATGAGTCAGGAGTTATCACTCAAGGGACGCGATGTTCTTGCGCTCGAGGATTTTTCGGCGGAGGAGATTCGTCTGATCCTGAACACGGCGCGCGAGATGAAGAACATCGTCGGCCGTGACATCAAGAAGGTGCCGGCGCTCCGGGGAAAGGCGATCGTCACGCTGTTCTACGAGCCGAGCACACGCACGCGCACGTCGTTCGAGCTCGCGGGGAAGTACCTCGGCGCGGATGTCGTGAACATCACGGCGAGCTCGTCGAGCATTGTCAAGGGGGAGAGTCTGCGCGATACGCTCTACACGATCGAGGCGATGGGCGTGGATGCAATCGTCATGCGGCACAAGGCGGAGGGCTCTGCCGCATACGCTGCCGATGCGGTGTCGCCCGTGATCGTCAATGCGGGGGACGGCGCGCACGCACATCCGTCGCAGGGACTGCTGAACCTCTATACGATCGAGGAGAACAAGGGGCGGCTCGCGGGGCTGAAGGTCGCCATTCTCGGCGATGTGCTGCACAGCCGCGTGGCGCGTTCGGACATTCAGGCGATGCGCAAGATGGGCATGGACGTGCACATCGCGGGGCCGCGCCCTCTGTTGCCGCGTTTCCTCCACGAGGAGGAGGGCATTACGATCCACGACCGCATCGAGGATGCCGTCGAGGGGGCGGATGTGGTCGAGGTGCTGCGCATCCAGCTTGAGCGCATGAAGGGCGGGCTCTTTCCGTCGACGCGCGAGTATGCGCGGATCTACGGGCTGAACGACGAGCGTCTGGCACTGGCAAACAAGGACGCGCTCGTGCTGCACCCGGGGCCGATGAACAAGGGTTGGGAAATCTCCGAGTCCGTCGCCTACGGTGTGCAGTCGCGCATACAGGAGGAAGTGAAAAATGGGGTCGCCATCCGCATGGCGCTCTTCACATTGATTCTGATGGGAGGGAAGGCCTGATGGGGGCATTGCTGCTGAAAGGCGGGCGGGTGATCGATCCCGCCGCAAAGCGAAATGAAATCTGTGACGTTCTCATCGAGGACGGTGTGATTCGCGCGGTCGGCGCAAATCTGAGCGCCGATGGGGCGGAGGTGTATGACGCGTCCGATAAGATTGTCACGCCCGGACTCATCGATATGCACACGCATTTCCGTGAGCCGGGGCAGGAGGCGAAGGAGGACTTTGCCTCCGGCTCGCGCGCGGGCGCTGCGGGCGGCTATACGACGATTGCGACGATGCCGAATACACGCCCCGTGGTGGACGATGCGGCGCTTGTCACGAGTCTCAAGAAGCGCGCGGAGGATGTCGCCGTCATCCACATCGAGATCATCGGTGCGGTGACGAAGAATCAGGAGGGCAAGGAGCTCGCTGAGCTCGGCGATATGGTTGAGGCGGGCGCGGTGGCGTTCTCCGATGACGGGCATTTCGACCCGTCGGCAAAGGTGCTGCTCAGTGCGTACGACTATCTCGTCCCATTTGACAAGGCGATCATCAACCACGAGGAAGATCCCTCCCTCGTCGAGGACGGTGCGATGAACGAGGGGCATAGGAGTGCTATGCTCGGCATCAAGGGGCGTCCGATTGTGGCGGAGGATATTGCCGTTGCGCGCGACATCATGCTTGCCGAGTATGCGGGCGCACATGTGCACGTCGCACATATCAGCTCGGGGCGTGCCGTGCAGCTCGTACGCGAGGCGAAGGAACGCGGCGTGCGTGTGACGACGGAGGTCACGCCGCATCATCTCACGATGACGGACGAATGCGTTGACCCGCGCGACAGCTCGACAAAGGTGAACCCGCCGCTGCGCACGGCAAAGGATGTCGAGGCGATGGTCGCAGGGCTGCTCGACGGCATGATCGACATGGTTGTCACGGATCACTCGCCGCACGCGCCCGAGGAGAAGGACCGCGAGTACATCTACGCACCGAGCGGCTTCCCGGGGCTTGAGACGGCGCTCGGCGTCCTGCTGACCGATCTCGTGCACACGGGCAAGCTCCCGTTGGAGACGCTGATCGAACGGATGACCTGCGCGCCCGCGCGCGTGTTCAAGCTGAATGCGGGGACGCTCGCCGAGGGCGCGCCTGCAGATGTCACGGTCATTGATACGGAGCTGCTGTGGACAGTTGATCCGAAGGCGTTCTATACGCGCGGCAGACACTCGCCATTTGCGGGGCGCGAGCTCAAGGGAAGGGCTGTGCTGACTGTTGTGGATGGGCAGATTGTTATGAAGGACGGGGTCATTATCATATGAAAGGAAAACTGATTCTGGAGGATGGTTCGGTCTATACGGGCGAACTGCTCGACAGCGAAACAAGTGCGGTGGGTGAGGTGGTATTCACCACGACGATGACGGGCTATCAGGAGAGTCTGACCGATCCCTCGTTCTGCGGGCAGATCCTCACGATGACCTATCCGCTCATCGGGAACTACGGCGCGGCTGAGAAATTCATGCAGTCCCGCCGCTCGTTTGTGCGCGGCTTTGTGATTGGGGAGCTCTGCGACGCGCCGAATAACTGGCAGGCGGAGGAAAGCCTGACGGACTTTTTGCGGGAAAACAATATTCCTTGTCTATATTATGTCGACACAAGAGCAGTCACACGTCATATCCGCTCTGCAGGTGCAATGAAGGGCGTGATTGTTCCCGAGAATATGTCGGAGTCCGAGATTGCAGCACTGCAGAGCGAGGAACTGCCGCGTAATGTTGTGGAGATCGTCACGACGCCCGAGGTCTATACGCTTGAGACGGAGACGCCGAACGCGCCGCATATTGTGGCGATGGATTTCGGCGTCAAGCGCAGCATTTTGCAGAATATCAACCGCATCGGTGCAAAGGTGACGGTTGTGCCCGCGCATACGAGCGCCGAGGAGGTGCTTGCGCTGAATCCCGATGGAGTATTCCTCTCGAACGGTCCCGGCGATCCGACGGATGTGCCTGAGATTGTGGAGGAGGTGCGCAAGCTCGCAGGGAAGAAGCCGATCTTCGGCATCTGCCTCGGGCATCAGCTGCTCGCGCTCGCGTTTGGCGCAAAGACGTACAAGATGAAGTTCGGGCATCGCGGCGGCAATCAGCCCGTCAAGAATCTGAAGATGGGCAAGGTGCACATCTCCGCGCAGAACCACGGCTATGCCGTCGATCCGGCCTCCCTTGCGGGGACGCCGCTCGTTGTGACGCATACGAATGTGAACGACGATACCATCGAGGGGCTGCGCCACACAGAGCTGCCGATCTTTTCCGTGCAGTATCATCCCGAGGCTGCGCCCGGGCCCGACGACAATATGTATCTCTTTGATGAGTTCTGGGATCTGATGAAGGGGGAGTGACGTATGCCGCGCAAGGAAAATTTAAAGAAGGTCATGGTCATCGGCTCCGGCCCCATCATCATCGGTCAGGCGGCGGAGTTTGATTACGCCGGTTCGCAGGCGTGCCGCGCGCTGAAGGAGGACGGTCTGGAGGTCGTGCTCGTCAACAGCAACCCTGCGACCATCATGACGGACACGAATATCGCTGACCGCGTCTACATCGAGCCGCTGACGCCGGACTTCCTGGAGGAGATCATCTCCAAGGAGAAACCGGACGGCCTCTTGGCAACGCTCGGCGGACAGGCGGGGCTGAACCTCGCCGTGCAGCTTGCCGAGAAGGGCGTTCTGGCACAGCATGGCGTGGAGCTCCTCGGCACCTCGCTCGAGGCGATTGAGAAGGCGGAGGATCGCGAGCGGTTCAAGGAGACGATGGAAAAGCTCGGCGAGCCGATCCCCGAGAGTACGATTGTCGAGGATGTTCATGCGGCTGTCGCATTTGCAAACGAGATTGGATATCCTGTCATTGTGCGTCCTGCGTATACGATGGGCGGCACGGGCGGCGGCATTGCGGAGAATGAGGAAGAGCTCATCGCAACCGTCATCAAGGGTCTGAACTACTCAATGATCGGTCAGGTGCTCATCGAGCGCAGCGTTGCCGGATGGAAGGAAATCGAGTTCGAGGTCATTCGCGACGGCAACGACAACTGCATCACCGTTTGCAGCATGGAGAACTTTGACCCTGTCGGCGTCCATACGGGAGACAGTATTGTTGTTGCTCCTGCACAGACACTCGCGGATTACGAGTATCAGATGCTCCGCAGTGCGAGCCTCCGCATCATTCGTGAGCTGGGCATTGAGGGCGGCTGCAACGCGCAGTATGCGCTCGATACGAAGAGCAACAGGTACTATGTGATCGAGGTCAACCCGCGCGTCAGCCGCTCCTCGGCGCTCGCGTCGAAGGCGACGGGCTATCCGATTGCAAAGGTGTCCTCGAAGATTGCAATCGGCTACACGCTCGACGAGATTGTCAACTCCGTGACGAAGAAGACAAAGGCGTGCTTCGAGCCGACAATCGACTACTGCGTTGTGAAGTTCCCGCGCTGGCCGTTTGATAAATTTATCTACGCCGACCATACGCTTGGCACACAGATGAAGGCGACGGGCGAGGTTATGTCCATCGACCGCAGCTTCGAGGGTGCAATCCTCAAGGCGGTGCGCTCGCTTGAGATCGGTGTGAATCGCCTCTCTATGGAGCGCTTTGCCGCGTGGGATGACGAGCGTGTGGAAAAGCAGCTCTCTATGGTGAACGACGAGCGCATTTTCGTCATTGCAGAGGCGCTGCGGCGCGGAAAGCTCACAGTGGACGAGATTTCAGACATCACAAAGGTGGACAAGTGGTTCATTCACAAGCTGAAGCATATCACGGATGTGGAGAATCAGCTTGCCTCCGCTCCGCTTACACCGAAGCTGCTCGCAGCGGCGAAATGGGTGGGGCTTGCCGATGCCTCCATTGCCGAGCTGACGCATAAGACGCGCGACGAGATCCGCACGATGCGCCGCAGTCACAATATCCTGCCGTGCTACAAGATGGTCGATACCTGTGCGGCGGAGTTCGAGGCGATGACGCCGTACTATTACTCCACGTTTCGCGGCAGTGAGGACGAGGTCGCCGTCTCGAGCCGCAAGAAGGTGATCGTCCTCGGCTCGGGCCCCATCCGCATCGGGCAGGGCGTCGAGTTCGACTACTGCTCCGTGCATTCCGTGTGGGCGCTACGCGAGATGGGGATCGAGGCGATCATCATCAACAACAATCCGGAGACGGTCAGCACGGATTTTGACATCTCCGACCGCCTCTACTTCGAGCCGCTGACGGTCGAGGATGTGCTCAACATTGTGGACAAGGAGAAGACGGACGGCGTCATTGTCCAGTTCGGCGGGCAGACTGCGATCAACCTCGCGGCAGAGCTCGAGCGTGCGGGGTTGCGTGTCTATGGCACGTCCGTCAACGACATCGACCGCTCCGAGGATCGCGAGCGCTTCGATGAGGTGCTGACGCAGACGGGCATCTCGCGCCCCGAGGGAATCAGCGTGACGAATCTCGAGGATGCCATCGCAGGGGCGGAGCGCATCGGCTACCCCGTGATGGTGCGCCCCTCGTATGTCCTCGGCGGGCGTGCGATGGAGATCGTCTACAACGAGGAGGAACTGCGCGACTATATGAGCCGCGCGGTCAAGGTGACGCCGGATCATCCCGTGCTCGTCGACCGCTATATGCAGGGGACAGAGGTCGAGGTCGATGCTATTTCGGATGGTGTCGATGTGGTCATCCCGGGCATTATGGAGCATATCGAACGCGCGGGCATCCACTCGGGGGACAGCATTGCGGTCTATCCGCCGCAGACCCTCCCCGCGCGCGTGATCTATACCATCATCGACTACACGAAGCGGCTTGCCGTCGCCCTCCACGTGAAGGGGCTGCTCAACATCCAATTCGTCGTTGCGCGCAATGAGGTCTTCATCATCGAGGTCAACCCGCGTTCGAGCCGTACGGTGCCATTCCTCTCGAAGATTACGAACGTCAATATGGTGGGCGTTGCAACGCAGGTCGCCATGGGGAGGGCGCTGAAGGAACTCGGCTTCCACTCCGGGCTGATTCCGCCGCGTCCCTATGTTGCGGTCAAGGCACCCGTCTTCTCGTTTGCAAAGATGACGGATGTCGACATCTCTCTCGGCCCTGAGATGAAGTCGACGGGCGAGGTCATGGGACTCGACTACCACTACGCGCGCGCCCTCTACAAGGCGATTGTCGGCTCGGGGCTGAACATCCCGACGAAGGGCTGTCTGCTCTTCACGGTTGCGAACAAGGATAAGGAAGAGCTCAAGCAGCTGGCAAAGGCGTTCTCCGAGTTCAACTTCGACATCGTGGCGACGGAGGGCACGGCAAAGGCGATTGCCTCGCTCGGCATCGATGTCGAGGTCGTCGGCAAGGTGCATGAGCGCAGCTCGGACATCATCGAGATGATTAAGAGCGGCAAGATCAATATGGTCATCAATACGCTGACGCAGGGCAAGCACTCCGCGCGCGACGGCTTCAAGATCCGCCGCGCAACGGTGGAGCACGGCATCGCCTGTCTCACATCGCTCGATACGGCGTGGGAGGTGCTGCGCGTGCTCGAATTCATGCGGAATAGGCGCCTCGTCTATGCGCTGGCAATACAGGACTATGTCGGCGGAGGGGATGACCTTGCCTAAGGTAATCGAAGAGGCACGCATCCTTTCGCATGAAGCGCCGATTGCAGGTGTCGATATTCTGACGCTCGACTCCCCCATGATCGCACGAACGGCTCTGCCGGGGCAATTCGTGCAGGTCTCCGTGCCCCTGCGCGGCGGATATTTGCGCCGCCCGCTCGGCATTGCAGAGGTCTCTCGTGCGGAGGGCCGGATTCGCCTCATCTACCGACAGGTGGGCAGCGGCACCGACGCTCTTGCGGGCGCGGAGACGGGCGGCTCTGTCTCCGTTCTTGGACCCCTCGGGCGCGGCTTTACGACCAAGCTGCGGCATCCGCTGCTCGTCGGCGGCGGCATGGGACTCACGCCGCTGCTCTTCTTCGCGGCAGAGCATCCGAATGTCTCCGTCCTGATGGGCGGGCGCACGAAGGAGGAGGTCTTCTGGGAGGCGATCTACCGCCCTCATGTGCGTGAATGCTTTGTCACGACAGACGACGGTTCGTATGGCACGCAGGGCTTTGTGACGGCGCTCCTGCCGAAACTGCTGCAGGGCGGGGACTATGACGGCGTTGCCGTCTGCGGCCCGCCCGTGATGATGGAACGCGTTGCCGCGATTGCGGCGGAGCATGGGATTCCCTGCGAGGTGTCGCTCGAAAAGCGCATGGCGTGCGGTCTCGGCGCCTGTCTCTCCTGTGCCGTGGATACGAAGAGCGGACGGCGCAAGGTCTGCAAGGACGGCCCCGTCTTTCCTGCGGGGGAGGTGTACTATGCCTCATAATGCACAGAGCTATCCTTATGACGAACTTCTGCGTACGAATATCGCAGGGATTGATATGCGGACGCCGGTTCTCACGGCATCGGGCACGTTCGGCTTTGGTGAGGAGTTCGCGGACTTCGTCGATCTCGCGCGCCTCGGCGGCGTTATGGTCAAGGGCACGACGCTCGTCCCTCGGCGCGGCAATGACGGCGTGCGCATTGCGGAGACGCCGCAGGGCATGCTGAACTGCATCGGTCTGGAAAATCCGGGCGTGGAGCATTTCCTGACGGAGATTCTGCCGCGCATTCAGCCGTATGGGATGAACGTTATCGTCAACATCTCTGGCAGTTCTGTGGAGGACTATGCGGCGCTCGCCGCGCGTCTCAACGTCGCGGGTGTTGCGGCGCTCGAGATCAACATCTCCTGCCCGAATGTCAAGGAGGGCGGCATTGTATTCGGCACCGACCCTCATGCAGCCGCAGAGGTGGCGCGTGCGGTCAAAGGGGCGTCCGAAAAGCCAGTGATTGCAAAACTCTCGCCGAATGTCACGAGCATTACGGAGATGGCGCTTGCCGTCGAGGAGGCGGGCGCGGATGTGATCTCGCTCATCAACACACTCATCGGGATGCAGATCGATATCGAACGTCGGTGTCCCGTGCTCGGCAACCGCACGGGCGGTCTCTCGGGGCCCGCCGTGAAGCCCGTCGCCGTGCGCATGGTCTGGGATGTGGCACATGTCGTTCACGTGCCCGTCATCGGGATGGGCGGCATTTCCTCGTGGCAGGATGCCGTCGAGTTCTTCCTCGCGGGCGCGTCTGCCGTGGCGGTTGGGACGGCGAACTTTATCGACCCTGCCGTTACAATGAAGATCTGCGACGGTTTGGGGCGCTATCTGCATGAAAATAATTTTTCCAACATTGAGGAAATTATTGGAAAAGCATGGGAATAAGAATACCATTATGAAAAAAATTTCTCACAAAAATGGATTTCTGTTCGTAAAGATTGTGCTTATCCCATATATCACAAGGGTTAGGGGGATTTTTGACACCTGCACCCCATATGTGGTATAATCGTCGCGTTGGTTTGAGAAACCGAGACAATCGCGTCCATTTGCGTGGGCGAGGAAAGTCCGAGCTCCACAGGGCAGTGTGCTGGATAACGTCCAGCGAGGGTGACCTTAGGGATAGTGCCATAGAAATTTAGACCGCCGAGTGATCGGTAAGGGTGGAAAGGTGCGGTAAGAGCGCACCAGCGGTCGGGTGACCGGCCGGCTTGGGTAAACCCCACATGGAGCAAGACCAAATAGGGAAGGGGTAAGGCGGCCCGTCGACCTTCCGGGTAGTGTCGCTAGAGGCGTTCGGCAACGGGCGTCCCAGATAAATGATTGTCGCCGCCCGTGTGGCGGAACAGAACTCGGCTTATAGGTTTCTCACAGCCAATGTTTTAGAAGTATATTGAACGATACGGGTGCTCCCGTGTGTCGGTGGAAGGAAGTGTTTGCTTGCGAAAGAAAATCAAGATTCTCGCGTTATCCGCAATGCTTCTCTGCTCCGCAGCTGTTGCGAGTGCAGAGTCATTCCAGCTTGGCGATCAGGGAACTGACGTGGCTGAGATTCAGGGACAGTTGTCCAGCTTTGGTTATGATGTCGTTGCAGATGGAGACTTTGGCCCTGCTACGGCAGAGGCGGTGAAGGATTTTCAGGCAGCGCAGGGTCTTTCCGTGGATGGGATGGTAGGTCCCTCGACGTATCAGGCACTTCTTGGAAAATCCATGCCGCAGGTCAGCCGCGGTTCGAACTACATTGTTCGCCGTGTGATCTCGGACTCGATGCAGTACCTCGGGGTTCCATATTCCTTTGGCGGAACGACGCCCGCAGGATTTGACTGCTCCGGCTTTGTGCGCTATGTCTTTGCCAATGCGGGCATCTATCTCCCGCGCACGGCAGACGCACAGTACGATGTCGGCTATCCTGTTTCCTCGTCGGAGATGGTACCGGGCGATCTCGTATTCTTCTCGACGTATGAATACGGTCCGTCGCATGTCGGCATCTACCTCGGCAACGGCAACTTCATCAATGCTTCGTCGAGCCGTGGTGTTGCAATCGACAATCTGCACGGCGGCTACTGGGGTGCGTGCTACATTGGAGCGCGCCGCATTATGTGATATGCAGAATCTGGGGAGGGGCACAGCCCCTCTTTTTTCATAGGAGAAAAAGAATGTCCGATCTCTTCCTTTGCCTTCTTATTTTCCTCATGCTATACTATGTATTCGGTGATGAATTGTTCCCGCGGTGAAGTTTCTTCATTAAATAGAAAATTATTCCCGTCGGTTGCATTATTGTATGATTTTATGTAATATGGGGAGCGTACCGTCATGGAAGATCGATGGTATTTAGCGGCACTCTTACAATGCCCTCACGTTGGCAGTGTGCGCATGCGCCGCCTGTGCGCAGCTGTGCCCGAGGCGCGGAAGATCCGGGAGATGTCCGCTGCAGCTCTGCGTGCGACGGGCACGTTGTCCGATACGCTGGCAGAGGCACTCGCGCGGCACATACAGGCGCATCCCGATCTGCCGGAGCGGATTGCGGCGGACTGCGCGCGTGCGGAGGTATCCGTCATCACCATTGATGATGAACTCTATCCCGTTGTGCTGCGCGAGATCTTCGACCCGCCGCTCGTCCTCTACTACCGCGGTACGCTCGTTCCGGATGTGCGGCGGATCGGCATAGTTGGCGCACGCAAATTCACCGCGTATGGAGAGGCGGCGGCAATGGAGTTTGCCGAGCGTCTTGCGTCGGCGGGGGTGACTGTCGTGAGCGGGGCGGCGCGCGGCATTGATACGCGTGCGCATCGCGGGGCGCTGCGTGGCGGCAGGACGGTTGCCGTGCTCGGCTGCGGCGTGGACATTGCCTATCCGCCCGAGAACCGCCGTCTGCTCGCGCAGATCATCGAGGCGGGCGGTGCCGTGATCTCCGAGTATGCACCGGGGACACAGCCGCTGCCCGTCTTTTTCCCGGCGCGCAACCGCATCATCAGCGGCCTGTCCGAGGGTACGCTCGTCGTCGAGGCGGCAAAGCGCAGCGGCTCGCTCATCACGGCGGAGATGGCACTGAGCGAGGGACGGGATGTGTATGCGGTTCCAGGCAGTATCTACTCGCCGCAGAGCAGCGGATGTCACAATCTCATCCGTGCGGGCGCGCGCCTCGTGGAGTCCCCGCAGGAGATTCTTGAGGAGATGCACCTGGTTGAATCGCCGCGCCGCTCCGCACGCGAACAACTGACACCGGAAGAGGCACGTATTTATCGGGTATTGTCCTTTGACCACGCGCTCACGATGGATGATATCGTGGACAGTATGCCGGAGTCTCTTATGGCAAATATCCCGCTGCTCCTGCTCCAAATGCAGCTGAAGGGAATTATTACAGAGAATGAAATGCACGCCTATCGGCGCGTTGAAAGGAACTGACGGATTGGCTACGCTGACATCTGCATCGAAAACGAAAACATCCAAATCGAAAGGCGCAAAAACTACAAAAAACACGAGTGCGTCGGGGAAGAAATCATCCAAAAAAATCCTTGTGATCGTCGAGTCGCCCGCGAAGGCAAAGACCATCGAGCGTCACCTTGGGAAGAACTACATCGTGAGAGCATCGATGGGGCATCTGCGCGATCTGCCGAAGAGTCAGTTCGGCATTGATGTCGAGAATGAATTTGCACCGAAGTACATCAACGTGCGCGGCAAGGGTGATCTCATCCGTGCGCTCAAAAAAGAGGCAAAGAATGCGGACAAGATCTATCTCGCAAGCGATCCCGACCGCGAGGGTGAGGCGATTGCGTGGCATCTGGCGTTTATCCTCGGCATCGACCCCGAGGAGGACTGCCGCATCGTCTTCCACGAGATCACAAAACCTGCGATCGAGGAGGCTGTGCAGCACCCTCGTCCGATCCACATGGAGCAGGTGGATGCGCAGCAGGCGCGTCGCATGCTCGACCGCATCGTCGGCTACAAGCTGTCGCCGCTGCTCTGGCGCAAGGTGCGCAAGGGGCTGTCCGCCGGACGCGTGCAGTCCGTGACCGTGCGTCTGATCTGTGATCGGGAGCGTGAGATCGAGGCGTTCCGGTCCGAGGAGTATTGGACGGTCGAGGCAAAGCTGAAAAAGGGGAAGAATGCCTTTACGGCAGATGTCACGCATGTGTGCGGAAAGAAGCTCTCACTGCACAGTGAGGCGGAGACGAAGGCGCTGACGGACGATCTGGCACGGCAGGACTTTGCCGTTAAGGAGGTCAAGCGCAGCGAGCGCCGCAAGAAGGCTGCACCGCCCTTTACGACGAGCTCTCTGCAGCAGGATGCCGCGCGCAAGCTTGGCTTTACCTCGGGGCGCACGATGATGATTGCCCAACAGCTCTACGAGGGCGTTGTACTTGGGCGTCATGGTGCGACGGGGCTTATCACCTACATGAGAACGGATTCGACGCGTATCTCGAGCCTCGCCGTGGATGAGGCACGCAGCTATCTCAGCGAGACATATGGCAAGGACTATGTTCCCACGCATCCGAATATCTATGTGATGGGAAAGAAGGCACAGGACGCGCATGAGGGCATCCGCCCGACGAGCATCGTGCGTACGCCGGCGGATGTCGAAGCGTATCTGAACCGCGACCAGCTGCGCCTCTATACGCTGATCTGGCAGCGCTTTGCGGCGAGTCAGATGTCCGCCGCCGTCTACGATACGATTGCTGCGCAGATTGCGGCGGGGGACTATCAGCTGCGCGCACACGGCTCGAAGCTGAGGTTCAAGGGCTATACCGCCGTCTATGTGGGCGCGGAGATTGCAAAGAAGGAAAAGGATACCCTGCTGCCGGAGCTCGAGGCGGGCGATGCCCTTGCACTCTCGGAGCTGAAACCCGAGCAGCATTTCACGGAGCCGCCGCCGCGCTACAATGACGCGTCGATTGTCAAGACGCTCGAGGAGATGGGGATCGGGCGTCCGAGCACCTATGCGCCGATCATTGAGACGATTCAGAAGCGCGGCTATGTCGAGCGCCGCGAGAAGCAGTTCCGCCCGACGGAGCTCGGCTTTATCGTCACCGATATGCTCGAGGAATACTTCAAGGACATTGTGGACGTGAAGTTCACGGCGAATCTGGAGGGGGAACTGGACGAGGTTGCGGACGGCACGCTCGACAAGAACGATCTGCTCCGCAAGTTTTACGATCCGTTTGACGAAACGCTCAAACAGGCGGAGGATGTCATCGGAGAGGTCGAGATTCCCGATGAGGTCACGGATATCCCATGTGACAAATGCGGGCGCATGATGGTGGTCAAGCAGGGGCGTTTCGGCAAGTTCCTCGCCTGCCCCGGATTCCCGGACTGCCGCAATGCCAAGCCACTGCTGCGCGATACGGGCGTCGCGTGTCCGAAATGCGGCGGGAAGATTGTCGAGCGCAAGAGTCGGCGCGGGCGTGCGTTCTTCGGCTGCGATCATTATCCAGACTGTGACTATACAACGTGGGACGAACCACAGCAGGAAAAGTGCAAGGTCTGCGGCTCGTTCATGCAGAAGCATCGCTACCGCACGGGGCGCAGCATCCTCTATTGCAGCAATGAGGCGTGCAGCTCGCGGGTCGGCAGCCCGATCGAGAAGGAGCTCGCACGCCAGAAGGAGCGTGCGGCAACAAAGGCGGACGGCGCACCCGAGGGAGAGACGAAGGGCAAAGCTGTGAAGAAGTCTGCCGCGCGCCGCAAGGGTACGCGCGCATGAAGAAGGTCATTGTCATCGGTGCCGGGCTCGCGGGAAGCGAGGCTGCATGGCAGGCTGCGGAAGCGGGCGCTCAGGTTGAACTCTTTGAAATGCGCCCCGTCCGCAGATCGCCCGCGCATAAGACGGACGGCTTTGCGGAACTGGTGTGCAGCAACTCCCTGCGTGGCGCGGGACTTGAAAATGCCATTGGCGTCCTCAAGGAGGAGATGCGCCGCCTACATTCGCTTATCATGGCGGCAGCGGACGCAACCTCTGTTCCTGCCGGCGGTGCACTCGCTGTGGATCGTACGGCATTCAGCGACTATGTTACGCGGCGCATTGAAGCGCATCCGAATATCAGCGTGCGTCATGAGGAGATCACTGAGCTTCCCTCAACTGATGAGGCGATTGTGATCTGTGCCTCGGGGCCGCTCACGGACGGCGCACTCGCCGATGAGATTCGTGCACTCCTCGGCGACGATGCGCTCTATTTCTACGATGCCGCTGCTCCGCTCGTCAGCTTTGCGAGCATTGATATGACGGCGGCATATCGTGCCTCCCGCTACGGCAAGGGGGAGGCGGCATACATCAACTGCCCGATGGACGAGGCGCAGTACGATGCGTTCTGGACGGCGCTGACGACAGCAGAGACGGCAAAGGCGCATGATTTTGAAAAGGAAATATTCTTCGAGGGCTGCATGCCCGTTGAGGTCATGGCAGCGCGCGGCAAGGACACGCTTCTCTACGGTCCGCTCAAGCCCGTCGGGCTCGAGCATCCCGAGACGGGCGTGCGTCCTCATGCTGTGGTGCAGCTGCGGCAGGACAATGCCGAGGGGACGATCTACAACATCGTCGGCTTCCAGACGCGGCTCAAATGGCCGGAGCAGCGGCGTGTCTTTCAGATGATCCCGGGACTGACGAATGCGGAGTTCCTGCGCTACGGCGTGATGCACCGCAACAGCTTCATCAATGCGCCGCGTCACCTGCGCCCGACCTTTCAGCTCCGCATCAACGAACGCCTCTTCTTTGCGGGGCAGATGACGGGCGTGGAGGGGTATGTCGAATCCGCAGCCTCGGGGCTTACGGCGGGGGTCAATGCCGCGCGCCTTACAGCAGGTGAGGAGCCGCTTGTCTTTCCGCAGACGACCTGTCACGGCGCACTCGCGCACTACATCACCACCTGCGTCCCCGACCACTTTCAGCCGATGAACATCAACTTCGGGCTGCTTCCGCCACTCGAGAATCTGCCGCGACGCACGCGCAAGCCGCAGAAAAAACTTATGCTTGCAGAGCGCGCCTTAGAAGAACTCACAAAGTTTTATGCGGAGCATATGAAAGGACTATACACAGTATGACATTTCATGCAACAACCATCGTCGCCGTCAAGAAGGACAATAAGGTTGCCATTGCGGGCGACGGACAGGTGACCTTTGGCGAGCGCGCCATTATGAAGGCGAATGCACGCAAGGTGCGCCGCCTCTATCACGGCAAGATTCTCGCGGGATTTGCAGGCTCGGTCGCGGATGCGTTCACCCTGTTTGAGAAATTCGAGGTGAAGCTCGAATCCTACAGCGGCAACCTGCAGCGTGCCGCTGTGGAACTTGCAAAGGATTGGCGCACGGATAAGGTGCTGCGCAAGCTTGAGGCGTTGCTGCTCGTCGCGGACAAGGACAGTATTCTCATGATCTCCGGCAACGGTGAAGTCATAGAGCCGGATGGGGACTGCACGGCAATCGGATCGGGCGGCTTCTTTGCGCTCGCTGCAGCGCGTGCCCTCGTTGCGCACAGCACGATGGATGCCCCTCAGATCGCACAGGAAGCGCTGTCGATTGCGGCGGACATCTGCGTCTATACGAATCATAATATTACGGTGGAGGTACTGGAATCATGAGTCAGATCGGAGTCAACGAACAGACGCCGCGCGAGATCGTCGCCGAGCTCGATAAATACATCGTCGGTCAGCACGAGGCAAAGCGCTCCGTTGCCATCGCACTCCGCAACCGTTGGCGCAGTCGGCAGCTGGACGATGAAATGCGCGAGGATGTCATTCCGAAGAACATCCTGATGATCGGCTCGACCGGCGTCGGCAAGACCGAGATTGCACGCCGTCTCGCACGCCTTGTGCGTGCCCCGTTCCTCAAGGTCGAGGCGACGAAGTTCACGGAGGTCGGCTATGTCGGGCGCGATGTCGAGTCGATCGTACGCGATCTCACAGAGACCTCCGTGCGCATGGTGCGTCAGCAGAAGATCGAAGAGGTGCAGGAGAAGGCGAAGGAGAACGCCGAGGAACGCCTGATTGATGTCTTTGTTCCGCCTGCAAAGAAATCGAGCAATCCGCTCAGCAATCTTTTTTCATCCGAGCAGGAGGAAAAGCAGGAGCAGGAGGAGCCGCCGAAGTATCAGGCGGGGCGCGAGTGGGTGCGCAAGCGCCTGCGCAAAGGAGAGCTTGAAAGCGACATCATCGAAATCGAGGTAGAGGAATCCGCACGCCCTGCCGGCAATATGTTCGCAGGGTCGTCCCTTGAGGGGATGAGCGACAATCTTCAATCCATGATCGGAAAACTCGTACCCAAAAATCGCCGCAAGCGCAAGGTCACAGTTGCGCAGGCGCGCAAGCTCTTCGCTGCGGAAGAGGCAGACAAGCTCGTCGATATGGACGTCGTCGCCGAGGAGGCGGTGCACGCCGCCGAGTACAGCGGCATTGTCTTCCTCGATGAGATCGACAAGGTGGCAGTCAGCAATGGGCGCAGCGCGGGCGCGGACATCTCACGCGAGGGCGTGCAGCGTGACATCCTGCCCATTGTCGAGGGCTCTACGGTCATGACGAAGTATGGACCTGTCAAGACAGATCATGTTCTTTTCATTGCAGCCGGAGCATTTCATACGGCAAAGCCGTCCGATCTCATTCCGGAGCTGCAGGGGCGCTTCCCGATTCGCGTCGAGCTCAAGTCGCTCGTCAAGGAGGACTTTGAGCGCATCCTCACGGAGCCGAAGAACGCGCTCATCAAGCAGTATCGCGCATTGCTCGGTGTCGAGGGGGTATCTCTGACCTTTCAGGAGGATGCCATCGGACGCATTGCGGAGCTGGCGGAGACGGTCAACGAGCAGACGGAGGACATCGGTGCGCGCCGTCTCTACACGCTTCTTGAAAAGCTGCTCGAGGATCTGTCCTTTGAGGCACCCGATCTCACGGAAAAGGATGTTGTTATCGATACTGCCTATGTGGATCGCTGCCTTGCCGACATTGCGGGCGATCACGACGTATCGCGCTTTATCTTGTAATGCCTCCCGCCAACGCCCCCCTTTTTTTCTATTGCCTAAGTCCCTTTTTTATGCGATAATCCATTGTGAGAGAATCTGCGTGTGGGAGGTGAGCATCAGCATGGATGGGCAGGGGGGTCTTTTTGAACGCGCTGCATATCAGCCCCTCGCTGAGCGCATGCGTCCGCAGACCCTCGAGGATTTTGTCGGACAGGAGCATCTTCTCGGCAAGGGGAAAATGCTGCGGCGTCTCATCGAGGGCGACCACATTGCCTCTATGATCTTCTGGGGACCACCCGGCGTTGGCAAGACGACGCTTGCCCGCATCATTGCCGCGCGGACGCAGGCGAAATTCATCAACTTCTCTGCGGTGACGAGCGGGATTAAGGATATCCGCACGGTCATGCAGGAGGCGGATCGCCGCCGCATCTATGGGGAGCGTATCATCGTTTTTGTTGATGAGATCCATCGCTTCAACAAGGCGCAGCAGGATGCGTTTCTCCCATTTGTGGAGAAGGGGAGCATCGTCCTGATCGGAGCGACGACGGAGAACCCCTCGTTCGAGATCAACAGCGCTCTCCTGTCGCGCTGCCGCGTCTTTGTCCTGCAAGGTCTGACGGCGGATGACATCGCGTGCCTCCTCCGTCACGCACTCTCCGCCGAGCGTGGACTGCGTGATATGCACGTCCACCTCTCCGAGGAGGGGCTGAGGGCTGTTGCGGCATTTGCCAACGGAGATGCTCGGAGTGCGCTCTCGACGCTCGAGATGCTCGTCATGAATGCGGATGAGCGGGACGGTGAGATCTATGTCACCGAGGAGAATCTCGCACAGTGCATTTCGCGCAAATCGCTCCTCTACGATAAGAGCGGGGAGGAACACTACAATCTTATCTCTGCCCTGCACAAGTCCATGCGCAACTCCGACCCCGATGCAGCTGTCTACTGGCTCGCGCGCATGCTCGAGGCGGGGGAGGATCCGCTCTATGTTGCGCGGCGCGTGACGCGCTTTGCTGCTGAGGATGTGGGGCTTGCCGATCCACGTGCGCTCGAGATCGCCGTCGCTGCCTATCAGGCGTGTCACTACATCGGGGTTCCCGAGTGCAACGTCCATCTGACCGAGGCGGTGATCTACCTCTCGCTCGCACCGAAATCCAATGCAATGGAGACGGCGTATCTTGCAGCCGCCGCAGATGCGCGGACAATGCTCGCCGAACCTGTGCCGCTCGTGATTCGGAATGCGCCGACGAGGCTCATGAAGGATCTTGACTACGGTAAGGGCTATCAGTATGCACACGACACGGAGGAGCATATCACGAATATGCAATGTCTTCCGGATGCGCTCGTCGGAAAGGCATACTATCATCCGACAGAGCAGGGGATGGAAGGGCGTTTCCGTGAGCGCTTGGATTGGATCAAAAACTGGAAGAAAAATCATCCGCCAAGAAACAAATCGGATAAATAAATAAAAATAACCAAAAATATGCAATAAATAATAATAAATTGCGTATTTGACGACAATATTGTGCGTCATGAGAGAAAGGAAGGAACTCCTGCGTTGGATGGGAAGCTGAAATTATACGGGTTTAACAACCTTACGAAGGCGTTGAGCTTCAATATCTATGATATATGCTATGCGAAATCCGCGCGTGAACAGCGGGATTATATCAAATACATCGACGAGCAATATAACTCCGATCGTCTCACGAAGATTCTATCGCAGGTTACAGATATGATCGGTGCACGGATTCTCAACATTGCCAAGCAGGACTATGACCCGCAGGGGGCAAGCGTCACGATGCTGATTGCAGAGGAGGCAGCCGTTGCCTCCGGCAGCAAGAAGCCCGTGAATGCAAAGAAACCTGTGCCGGAGACCATCCTCGCGCACCTCGACAAGAGTCATGTGACGGTGCACACCTATCCCGAATTTCATCCCGACACCAGTATTGCAACCTTTCGCGTGGATATCGATGTGGCGACCTGTGGGGAGATCACGCCGCTGCAGACGCTCGACTATCTCATCAGTCAGTTTGACTCGGATATCATCACAATGGATTATCGCGTGCGCGGTTTTACGCGCGACCTACAGGGACGCAAGCTCTTTGTGGACAGCAAGATGACGTCCATTCAGGAGTTCATCAAGCAGGAGACGCTGGACGAATACGATGCCGTAGACATCAATCTCTATCAGGCGAGTCTCTTTCACACGCGCATGCTCATCAAGGAGCCTCAGCTGCAGAACTACCTCTTCAATACGGATGTCGATGAGATTCCGCCGAAGACGCGCCTCCTGATCAGTACGAGTCTGCGCCGCGAGATGATTGAGATCTTCAGCGGACGAAACGTCTACTGATTGCCCATATTGACCGCATTTTTGAGGGAGTCGGTAATATGCCCATGTTCAAGAAATCTCTCCTCATCCTCCTTGTTCTTGCACTTGCTGCACTCGGGGGAACAATGTACGGATACTATCGGGAGCAGCAGACAATCGCACTCGACCCGGCTGTGATCGAGCAGGCCGAAGCAAAGCGTACCGTCACTGTATATGTGTGCGGCGAGGTAAAGAAGCCGGGGTTGGTGACACTGACCGAGGGGCAGCGCGTTGCCGACGCCGTAAATGCGGTCGGCGGCGTGATCGAGACGGCGGATATCGACCGCATCAATATGGCTGCACTCTTGGAAGACGGCATGCAGGTGCGTGTTCCCATGCGCATTGGGGGCTCGGAGGGGCGTTCAAAATCCGAGGCCGCAGGGAAAAATGCAGAGGGGCAGATCAACCTCAATACGGCGACGGAAAAAGAGCTGCAGGAGCTCCCCGGCATTGGGCCTGCCATGTCCGCGCGCATTGTCGAATATCGTGAGGAGCATGGCGATTTTCAAAACATTGAAGATGTAAAAAAGGTGCGCGGGATTGGCAATGCCAAATTTGAAAAGCTGAAAGATAAGGTAACGATATGAAGACGGGGCAGTATCAGCTCTCCTTCCTCTGCGGACTCCTTGCCGCATTCATTCTTGGTAGCGCATGCAGTGCGTGGCTGCATATTTCGTTCACCGTATACTTTCCATATATGGCAGCGCTTTTGATGATTGCTGCTCTAGCCTCCGGCATCCTTGTTCTGCAACACAGTGCGAGAACATGGATTGCCTTTGTGGGGCTTTTTTTCGTATTGGGATTCTTTCGTTTTGCCGCTGCCTATGAAATTCCTGCGCAGGATATTTCACACAGGGCGGGGGAGAGTGCGCGCGTCATGGGGACGATTACGGATGCGCCGCGCGTTCGGATGGATGCGGACGGAGTTCAGCATATACGGTACACAATTGCCGCAGAAAGCATCGTGCAGGGGAAAACGGAAGAGCCGATCAGCGGAAAGCTGTATATCTATATACGTAGTGACGGAGCGGAGGAGGATCTCGGGCAAATCGGTGACCGCATTGCAGCAGAGGGAAAAGTCCGCCGCCCGCAGAGCTATCAGAACCCCGGCCAGCTCGATACGCGCTTTCTGCTGCGCGTCGACGGGATTACGGCGACCCTATTTGCAAAAAAGGGCGATCTCTCCGTTGAAAACAATGAAAATCTGACCTATGTGCAGGCATTTATGCGCTGGGCTGCAAATGTGCGCGCACATTATCTCGACCGCATGACCGAGGTGATGCCGCGCACGGATGCCGCCGCAATCTTTGCGATGCTCTTTGGCGGCTATGAGGGGATCCGTCCCGAACTGCTCGAGGCATTTACCGTCACGGGCATCGTACACATCCTCTCCGTCTCCGGCTCGCATATCAGCCTGCTTGCAGCCGTCATTGCGTGGCTGGCACTCTTCCTTCGTCTGCCGCGCGGGATTTCTGCGGTGGCAGTCATCCTTGCCATTCTCGTATATGTGATTCTCGCGGGACTTGTCCCGCCTGCCGTACGCTCCGGCATCATGGGCGGTGTCGCCTTTCTCGGCCTCATTCTTGGGCGTGAGCGCGATGCACAATATCTGCTCATATTAACGGGGCTGATGATGCTGCTTGTATCGCCACTTCTTCTCTTTCACATCAGCTTTCAGCTGTCCTTCTTGGCGACGGCGGGGCTGCTCTTTCTTGCGCCTCTCCTGATGGAGAAGATGGAACGGCTGCCGCGCCTGATTGCAGCGAGCTTCTCCATCACGATGGGGGCACAGCTGGCAACCCTGCCGATTCTCGCGTGGCACTTCAACCAAATTTCTCTCTCCTCACTGCTCTCCAATCTCGTTGTCGTGCCTATTGTCGATCTCATCATCATCCTCGGTCTTGGCGGCGGCATTGCAGCATTTCTTGTACCCGTTCTCGGCAAAATCGTCTTTGCCTTAGACAGTCTGCTCCTTGGCACTACCTTTGAGATGACACGGATGCTCGCGGCACTGCCGCTTTCTCAAATTTGGCTGCCCTCGATGGGTGTGTTAGCCGCCATTTTCTACTATCTGCTTCTCGTATTGCTGTTTCTACCAAAGGAAAAACGGGAATATTTTATTTTATTGATTCAATCGTTTCGACAATTTTTTATAATTGTTTCGATTTTCTCTGTTGCTGCTTTATTTTCGTGGCAGATGATGCGCCCCGACGAGATGAAGGTTCATTTTATCGATGTCGGGCAGGGGGATGCCGCTCTCGTTGTAACCCCGCACGGTCATGCCATGCTCTTTGATACGGGCGGCACACGGGACGGCGCATTTGACATCGGCGCGCGCATAGATCTGCCGTATCTGCGCCACTATGGCATCCATGCGCTCGACTATATCTTCCTCTCGCACGCACACGAGGATCATGCGGCGGGTGCCGGGGCCATCCTCACTTGCATGCCGGTCAAACATGTCTACACTGCCGATGAGGGAACAGCGGCATATGCGCGCAGCATGCAGGTCGGCGACGGTAGTCCTCTGCTCATGAAGCTGGGCAGGGCGAAAGAGGGGCAGTCCATCATCGTGGATGGGGTGACGGTTGACGTTCTCTACGCGCCCGCATATGAGACGGTGGAGCATGCAACGGGAAATGAGGTATCGAACGTCTACCGCGTCCGCTACGGGAATGTGCGCTTTCTCTTCACGGGTGACCTTGTAAAAGAGCACGAGGAGAAAATGATTGCGCGCGGCATTGATCTGCATACGACGGTGCTCAAGGTGCCGCATCACGGCTCTGATTCGTCCAGCTGCGAGAACTTCGCTCGTGCAACCCATCCGCTCTATGCCGTCTACTGCGTCGGCGCAGATAATTCCTTTGGGCATCCGCGTTCCTCTGTTGTGGAGCGATATGAGGGGATGGGGGCAAAGACATTGCGTACCGATCGGGACGGTGCCATTGTCTTTCGCACGGACGGGACGCACCTATCGGTCAGCACATATGCGGCAGAGAAATTTTTGCGCGACTGATTGCGCCGGTCTTTTCTTTCCTTTATAATAAAAGCGATGTTATGTATACGGAATGAGGATATTATGGATATACGCGGCGTGGTATTCGATGTCGATGACACCCTCTATGATATGGCGCAGCCCTTTCTCGGCGCGTATCAGGCGCTCTATGGGAAGCGTTGTGATTTGCCCGTGCAGGAACTCTTTTTGGCGTTTCGCCGACACAGCGATGAGCGCTTTGTGGATGCACAGACCGGAAAAATGACGATGGAGGAGCTCTATATCTATCGCGTGCGCATGATGCTGCGCGATTATGGCATTGATGTGACGGATGAGGAGGCGCTGGCGTTTCAGCGGCTCTACATGGATCTGCAGTACCGCATCCGACTCTCACCTGTAATGCAGGATCTGCTTGATGCACTGCACAGCCGTGCCGTCATCGGTGTCATTACGAACGGAGAGTCACGTCATCAGCGGAATAAGCTGCGCTCCCTCAATCTTTCCCCATGGGTGCCGGAGGAGCATGTCATTGTCTCGGGCGATCTTCCGTTCCGCAAGCCGGACGTGCGCATCTTCCGCGAGATGGAACGTCGGCTGCACCTCGCCCCTGCGCATCTGATCTATGTGGGCGATGCCTTTGATCTGGATATGGTCGGCGCACAGGAGGCGGGCTGGCAGTCCGTCTGGTTCAACCATCGCCGTCGTTCCATTCCTGAGAGCAGTGATATTCGTCCGAATGCCGAGGTACACACGGAGGAGGAACTCGCCGCTGTGCTCAAGGAATATCTTAGAAAATAAATGCTTGCTTTTTGCGTGAAAAATTGATAGAATACATATCGTTGTCGGGATGTGGCACAGTTTGGTAGCGCGCATCGTTCGGGACGATGAGGCCGCAGGTTCGAATCCTGTCATCCCGACCATCTATGCAACATATAAAGACCAGCCGATGGGCGGGTCTTTTTCTATTTATAATGGATTGTGAGGAAGCCATGACATTTGAGGAAAAAAACTGTGCCGAGGATTTGATTGCATTCATCAATCGGGCGACATCCCCATATCACGCGGTGGAGCAGAGCAACGGGGCGCTGCCGGCTGTGCCCCTGTTTGGAGCGGAGGGCATCCATGCGCGGCAGTGCTATTATTTCCCGCTCTATAACACGGGCACGGTCATCATCTCGATTGGGGAAAATCCGCGCGGGCCTTTGCGCATTGCGTGCGCGCATACGGATTTCCCGTGTCTGCGCATAAAGCCGAATCCGATACTCAGGATGTATGGATACGGAAAGCTGAACGCCGAGGTATACGGCGGGATGATCCGCAATACATGGATGGATCGCCCGCTCTCTCTGGCGGGCGCGGTCGCCCTGTGCGGCGATGATGCATTCACGCCGAAGCTCCGCCTAGTCGACTTTCGCCGTCCGCTCATGATCGTGCCGAATCTTGCGATCCACATGAACCGCAAGGTGAACGAGGGCGTTGAGCTGAAACCGCAGAAGGATCTGCTGCCGCTCCTTTTCCAAAGTGACGGGGAGGGCGGGGATGATGCGCAAAAACTGCTGAATCTGCTCGCTGAGGAGCTGGATGTTCAGGCAGAGGATATCCTCTCCTATGACCTGAATGCCTATCCGTATGAGCAGGGGTGTCTTCTGGGCTGTGAGGATGTCTTCCTCTCATCGCCGCGTCTGGATAATCTCTCCTCGGTCAAGGCATGCCTTGATGCTCTCCGAGATTTTGACGGGGATGGCATACGCGTTGCGGCACTCTTCGACAACGAGGAGGTGGGGAGCCGCACGAAGCAGGGGGCAGGATCGACGGCGCTCGCCATGATATTGGAGCGTGTCTATACGGCGCTCGGCTTTGACCGCACGGAGTACCTCACAAAGATTCTCGAAGGCTTCTGTCTGTCGGTGGACGTTGCCCACGCGCTTCATCCGAATGCGCCCGAAAAAGCCGACCCGACGAATCACCCCCTGCTCGGTGACGGTGTTGTCCTGAAGGTTGCATCGAACCAGTCCTATGCGGGTGATCCCGAGGCATTTGCCGTTGTCGCAGGACTTTGCGAACAGGATGACATCCCATATCAGGTCTTTACGAATCATTCGGATGCGCCGGGCGGTGCAACGCTCGGGTCGATTCTCTCAACGCAGCTTCCAATGCGGACAATGGACATCGGTGCGCCGATCCTCGGCATGCACTCTGCGCGTGAGACGATGGGGACAGCAGATCAGCTGGCGCTCACGCGTCTGATTCGCTCTTTTTTCTCTGTCTAGGAAAGACATCTGTGCAGAAGCGTGCTATAATAGGGCAGATTGAACGAAGGGAGGAGATTCGTTGCGCGCTGTAGTCACACGAGTCAAAGAGGCATCCGTCAAAATTGATGGGAAAATCTGCGGTCAGATCGAGACGGGCTATCTGATCCTGCTCGGCATAGCGCCGGAGGACACGGCAGAAGATGCTGCGCATCTGGCGGAGAAGATTGTGCATCTGCGCGTATTCTCCGATGAGGCGGGGAAGATGAATCGTGCGCTTGCTGAGGTAGGCGGCTCCGTGCTTGTGATCTCGCAGTTTACGCTGTTTGCCGATCTCAAGAAGCGGCGGCCGGGATTCTCGAAGGCGGCAAAGCCCGAGATCGCCATCCCCCTGTATGAGGAATTCATGGCGCAGCTCGAATCACATGATGTGCATGTCGAGCGCGGGGAATTCGGCGCGGATATGCAGGTGTATTCGCTCAACGACGGGCCCGTGACCCTCCTCTTTGACACGGATGAGGTATAGGATGAAGACAGAAATACTCAAAAAATACGCCGCACTCGTCATTCGCGTCGGCGTCAACGTGCAGGAAGATCAGCCGCTCGTCATCCACGCGCCGATCTCCTGCGCGGATTTCGTACACGCACTGGCGGAGGAAGCCTATGCAGCGGGGGCGTATGATGTCGCCGTCAACTGGAACGACGAAGAATTCGCCCACATCCGTTTCCGACAGGCACAGGCGGAGCGGTTCCGTGAGTTCCCCGCATGGCGCAAGGCGTTCTATGACGATCATGCCGCGCGGGACGCCGCATTCATCTCGATTGCGGCGGAGAATCCCGACATCTTCTCGGACATTGATCCGAAGCGCCTCACAGATGCGAGCATGGCTGCGGGAAAGGCGCTTATGGATTACCGTGCGCGCCTGATGAGCAATAAGAACACATGGTGTGTGGTCTCTGTGCCTACAACGGCATGGGCATGCAAGGTGTTTCCCGACTGTTCCTCTGAGGAGGCCGTCGAAAAACTCTGGTCGGCGATTCTGAGTGCCGCACGTATTTCCGGGACGGATGATCCCGTATCTGCGTGGCATGCGCATATCGAGCGCTTACAAAAGATCACGGCGTTTCTCAATGCGCATGATTTTGCAGAGCTGCGCTATCAAAACAATTTGGGGACAGATCTTTGCATCGAACTTCCAAAGGGACATATCTGGATGGGCGGTGCGGAGCGTTCGGCGTCAGGGACACTCTTTGCGGCAAATATCCCAACGGAGGAAGTATATACCATGCCGAAGCGCAATGGGGTCAACGGCACTGTATTTGCCTCGAAGCCACTCCACTACAACGGAAATCTGATTGAGGACTTCAGCCTTACGTTTCGCGATGGGAAGGTCGTCGATTATCGTGTGCAGCAGGGAGGAGAACACCTCAAGGAGCTGCTGGAAACGGATGAGGGGGCTTCCTATTTGGGTGAGGTGGCATTGGTGCCGCATGATTCGCCGATCTCGCAGAGCGGCATTCTCTTCTACAACACGCTGTTCGATGAGAACGCCTCCTGCCACCTCGCGCTTGGAAAGGCATATCCAACCTGCATAGAGAACGGCGAAAACATGACGGAAGATGAACTTCGTCAACACAGTGTAAATCATTCCCTCGTGCATGAGGACTTCATGATCGGCACGGCCGATCTTACAGTCATTGGTCGAACGAGCTTCGGTGAGACGGTCACGATCATGGAGCACGGAAATTTTGCCTTTTGAGCTTGTGAGGTGGAGCATATGCAGAGATATTTTCGCTACAGCGCCCTTTTCTTTATGAGTCTCTTCTTCGTTCTCGCGAGCTTCTCACACGGAGAGGCGGCGGGAAAAATCACGGCGGAGGACTTTTCCTACCAAAATATTTCACTGGGGGATTCCGAGGAAGCGCTGCGCAGCAAATGGGGCGCACCCGATGACGAGAATGTGCTTGCCGTCTGGGGGATTCCGCTCAGAACACTCACCTACGGGGACATTGTCGTGTCCACCTCGGCGGTGAACGGCAAGATTGTGGATATTAATATGGTCGGCGAGAAATATCGTCTGCGCAAGGATGTGCACTACGGCTCGACGAGCAGTTACCTTGTGAAGGTATATGGAAAGGCACAGCGTCAATTTCTGGACGGATACACCTGCTATATCTTCTCCCATCCAACACAGGCGCATACGCGTCTGATTTTGAATTTGGACGCAGAGCACAAGGCACTGGTCTCGGTGCGCATGACCATGCTCCCGATCAGTGAGGAGGAAGCCGATGCGCTGTCACTCTCGGATGATGAATTCATGGCGGCGCTCGATCAGAACCATGATTTCATTGCCTCCAAAGAAATTGATGTGTCCAATCTCCCGAACAATGATCGCGTGAAGCTCGGAGGATATGTCAAATGACACATGATCTGCACATGCGGGTGCTCGGGCATCGCGTCATGCGCTATGTCGGAATTACGCTCGGCTGCTTCATTGCAAGCTGTGCAATCAACCTCTTTCTGATCCCTGCGCACCTCCTCACGGGCGGTGCGACGGGTATCGCGATGATCGTATACTATCTGTTCGGGCTGCCGATCGGACTGCAAACCTTCCTCTATAATATCCCGCTGCTCTTCATGGCATGGAAGCTGATGGGGAAAGCCTATACGATTGACATCATTATCGGCACGGCAATCTTCTCCTTTTTCCTAGACCTCACGCGTCCGCTCAATGCCTATGCTCCCGTGAGCGATATGATGCTCACGACCGTCTACGGCGGCGTGTTTGCAGGGCTCGGTTACGGACTTGTCTTCCGCATGAACGGCAGTACGGGCGGATTCGACATCCTTGCCGCCATCGTACGGAAATACTACGACCTGCATATGGGCGGCGTCCTCTTCTCGATGAACTGCCTCATCATGCTCATTGCGGCGTTCCTCTTCGGCATGGCACCCGCGATGTTTACGCTCATCTACATGTTCATCAATGCGACGGTCGTAGATAAGATTGTCGCGGGCTTCAACCACCGCAAGGCGGTGCTCATCATCTCGGATAAACACAGGAAGATTGCAGAGAATATTATTGATCAAATGCATCGCGGCGTTACGTTCCTGCATGGGCAAGGGGCATACACACACCGCGAGCGAAATATCGTCTTCGTTGCGGTCGGTACGACGCAGCTCGGCAAGTTGAAGTTCATCGTGCACAATGTCGATCCCCATGCGTTTGTCATCATCATGTCGGCAACCGAGGTTATGGGGCGCGGTTTCGGGCGTATCAATCAGAACGATGCCGCAGCATCGGATGATAACTATGAGGACGAGAAGGAGAGGAGATGATATTTATATGGAAGCAACTTATTTACTGAACAGTGGTTTTCTCGTTCGTGTTGACGATGTACTGCTCGTGTTTGACGCCTTTGATGATCCTGCGGGCGTTCTGCCGGAGGTATTGGAGAACGAGCACTATGAGCGGCTGTACTTCTTCGTCTCCCATGCACATTTTGACCACTTTAATCCGAATATCGCCCTCTTTGCAGCAAGGGCGACGCGCTATCTCCTGAGCGAAGATATTCATGCGCATGGGGGTGCTTCACTCATGCCGCCGGAGCTGACGAGTTGGATCAATGTGTATGATACATGGAAGGATGACTGTATCGCGGTCACATCCTTTTCTTCGACGGACGAGGGGACATCCTTCCTCGTGGAGGTGAATGGAAAGGCGATCTTCCACGCCGGTGACTTCAACTGGTGGGACTGGACGGGGGATACGAGCGAGAATCGGAAACTCGCGGAGAACGCGTTTCGCAAGCAGATGAAGCGGCTTGCAGGCCGCTCCTTCGACCTTGCCTTCTTCCCCGTGGACGGGCGTCTCGGTCCATCGATGGAGCGCGGTGCAAAGGTCTTTTGCGCCGAGACGTATCCGAAGGCACTCGTATCTATGCACTCCGTCGGCTATCCTGCGTGGCATCCGTCTGAGGATTTCTTCGCGCGGGGGCGTGAGATCCCCGTCTGGTCACCGCAGACGGCGGGCGAACACCATAGTTTTTGAAATTTCTATTGAAATATGGGAGGGCTTTCGGTAGAATGGGAAAGAAATTTTATCTATTGACGCTTGGCATTGCCGTCGCGCTCGTCGCTGTATTGTTTGCAGCGCACAGCGGGAGTGCAGGGATGTCATTCAATATGCTGTTGGATCAGAACAAAGGAGAGAAGAGCGCTGTGGCAAATCGCATTGCAGAATTTACAACGAACAAAGGCACCTTTGAGGTGGAGCTCTTCGAGGATAAGGCGCCCATTACGACGAAGAACTTCATCGACCTCGCAGAAAAGGGGTTCTATGACGGATTGATCTTCCACCGCGTCATTGACGGCTTTATGATTCAGGGCGGCGACCCGAAGGGCAACGGTACAGGCGGCCCCGGGTACACGATTCCGGATGAGTTCGATCCCGCGCTGAAGCATGATGACGAGGGCATCCTCTCGATGGCGAACGCAGGTCCCAATACAGGCGGCAGCCAGTTCTTCATCACGCTTGCCGCAACGCCGTGGCTCGACAACCATCATGCGGTCTTCGGCAAGGTCATCGAGGGCATGGACGTCGTGCGTGACATCGGCCACACGCAGACTGGCTACGGTGATCGTCCCGTGCACGATGTCGTGATTGAGAAGATCACGATCAAAGACGCAAAATGAACTACGCATACCTTTTGCTGTGCGCGGATGACAGTATCTATGCAGGCTGGACGAACGACCTGCGGAAGCGTCTCCATGCGCACAATGAAGGGCATGGCGCGAAGTATACGCGCGGGCGCAGACCTGTCCGTCTCGTCTATGCCGAGGCATTTGCTACGAAAGAGGAAGCGCAGAGAAGGGAATGTCAGTTCAAGAAACTTCGTCGATCAGAACGACTTTCTCTCATTCGTGCAGGACAGGACGACCCGCAGATAAGAGCGTTGGTCGAAGCAGTCAATACAGAAAAATAAGCATAAAGGGGATTATTTCATGACAGAGAAGAAGGTCATGCTGACCGAGGACGGCTATAACAAGCTCGTCGAAAAACTCAACTATCTCAAGAGCGTCCGCCGCATCGAGGTTGCCGAACGCCTCAAGGCGGCGATTGCCCTCGGTGACCTCTCCGAGAACTCGGAATACGATGACGCGAAGAATGAGCAGGCATTTCTCGAGGGCGAGATTCAGGAACTCGAGACGAAGATCCGTAACTCCGACATCATCCAGGCGGGTGACGGCAAGACTGTCACCATGGGCAGCCGCGTGACGGTGAAGGATCTGGAATTCGATGAGGAGGAGACCTTTCTCATTGTCGGCTCGACGGAGGCGGATCCCGACGAGGGGAAGATCTCAAACGAATCCCCACTCGGCATGGCACTGCTGGGACAGAAGATCAATCATGTGGTCAATGTCAATGCACCGGCGGGCATCATTCAGTACAAAATCATGAATATTAAGAAGTAAGGAGCAGGGATGGCTGAAGAAAGAGAAAATCAGGCGACAGAGCAGGATCTGAGTGAGATGATGCACGTCCGCCGTGAAAAGATGGATGCATTCCGCGCGATGGGGGTCGCTCCGTTCGGTCACCGCTTTGAGGTTACGGACTATGCGGCGGACATCAAGGAGCGCTACGATTATCTCGCAGAGGACGAGGAAGGGAAAGAAGTGCGTATTGCCGGACGCTTGATGGCAATACGAGGACATGGAAAAGCTTCTTTTTCCACACTCAATGACCGAACAGGGAATATACAAGTTTATTTTAAGATGGATGTCCTTGGTGAGCAGAAGTACAAGGAGGAGTTCAAACGCCTCGACATCGGCGACATCATCGGCATCCGCGGCGTTGTCTTTAAGACACGGCGCGGGGAGATCACCGTGCGCGTCGAGGACTTTGACCTGCTCTCAAAGTCTCTGCGTCCGCTGCCCGAGAAGTTTCATGGACTGAAGGACGTGGATACGCGCTATCGTCAGCGCTATCTCGATCTCATGGTAAATCTCGAGGTGCGCGACACCTTCCGCAAGCGGACGAAGATCATCCAGTCCATCCGGCGCTATCTGGATGAGCGCGACTTTCTTGAGGTGGAAACGCCGGTCTTGTCGACACTTGCGGGCGGTGCTGCAGCACGCCCCTTCATTACGCATCACAATGCCCTTGACATTGACCTCTACCTGCGCATTGCAACTGAGCTCAGCCTCAAACGCCTCATTGTCGGCGGTCTTGACCGTGTCTATGAGATGGGGCGGATCTTTCGCAACGAAGGCATGGACGTGCGGCACAATCCGGAGTTCACCTCCATTGAGATCTATCAGGCATTTGCCGATCATCGCGACCTCATGGCAATCACGGAGGGAATTGTCCGTCAGGCGGCGGAGGATGTGCTCGGCACCACGCAGATCACATATCAGGGGGTTGCAATTGATCTGAACAATGTCCGCACGATCAGCATGAACGATGCAGTGCGCGAGGCGACAGGGAAGGACTTCCTCTCCTGTCAGACCGTCGATGAGGCACGCGCGATGGCGCGCGAGATCGGTGTTCCCTTCGAGGAGCGCCACGGCATCGGCGGCATTCTGAATGCGGCATTTGAGGAAAAGGTGGAGGAGTCGCTGATTCAGCCGACCTTTATCACGGGGCATCCGACCGAAATCTCTCCGCTCGCGAAGCGCAACGCAGCCGATCCGCGCATCACGGATCGCTTTGAGTTCTTCGTCTACGGGCGCGAACTGGCGAACGGCTTTACGGAGCTGAACGATCCGATTGATCAGGAACAGCGCTTCCTGGAGCAGCTCGCGCAGCGCGAGGCGGGGGATGCCGAGGCGCATGTCATGGATCGGGATTTCATCACAGCACTCGAGTACGGGCTTCCGCCGACGGGCGGTCTCGGTATCGGCGTCGACCGACTTGTCATGCTTCTGACGGACAGCGCATCGATCCGCGATGTCCTGCTGTTTCCGACGATGAAGCCGCTTGCAGAATAGGTCGAAAAGAATTTCAGAAACGTCTTGACAAAGGAGCGCGTTATCGCATATACTTGTCAAGGCTTGTGGGTAGGTGGCCGAGTGGTTAAAGGCAACAGACTGTAAATCTGTCATCTTCGGA
>ERZ772960.591-NODE-591-length-31894-cov-4.809699_pt1 | contig 31894 bp, 24 predicted proteins | sample MGYA00580678_ERZ772960 | MGnify/ENA primary metagenome ERZ772960 (study PRJEB29015, sample SAMEA2737930) | human oral metagenome | biome: human oral; feature: human-associated habitat; material: dental | place: China | collected 2059 ... | reverse complement strand
TCTTCAGATAATTGAATATTGGGCGATTATTCTTTACAGACTGACCTATACAATACTCAAGAACCTCTAATGATATGCCGAGGTCAAAACCGTGCTGGACAAAAGATTTGCGAGCAGTATAATAACATACTTTCTTGTAGTTCTGTATATCGAGGTCTTTTGCAAGGCTTTTGATAGAACGTGTAATGAATTGCAGGAAATTCTTGTAAGAAAATTTATACCCGAAATCAAGCTTGCCCGTGTTTCGGTTCATCCATTTTTTTATTAGTTCTTTCGCTTCGGGTTGAATAGTGAATGATATACGTTTGTCTGATGTCTTTGTGTTACGGGACTTATGTCGGACGTATTCTAAGACGGTAATACCCCGAAAATCGATATTGAGCAGGTCTATCAGGTTAATTCCGCCGAGGTAATAGGACAGCATAAACAGGTCGCGAGCTATGCGCTGCTTCTTTAGTTTCGGTTGTGCATCTCTGATAGCTGCAAGTTCCTTGACAGATATGTCGATTTCCCTTTCTTCGTCTGCAGGTCGTTTCCAATACGCGAAGGGGTGTAGCTGGTACGTGACGAGCTGTGCACGGATAGCACGATTGATGATAGTGCGCGTCATGGAAAGCGTCATGCTGGTATAAGTCTGTGACAGTCCCTTCCTTTTCAGCCAGCGTTCAAATTCAGATATGGTGACAGTGCTTATTTCGGATAGAAACATGTCTCCGCCTGAAAAGTCACGAAAAAGTCTCAACGAATTCTGAAGCATGCCGGCATAAGAACCACGCCCGTCTTCGATGAGTTCTTTTTGATATTGTTCGGAGACTTGCGAAAAAGTAGCTGTAGAAGAATGAGGACGCATTGATTTGAGCAAGTCGCGAAGTTCTTTGCAAGTATAGTCTTCCGGGGAGGGTATTCGTTCTAAGCGCTCGTCATAGTCGTTAAGAAGGTTGCGGAGCTTAACGTTGATTTCGTGTGCGTTGGGAACTCTTGTTACGATACCTCCGACAAACTCTGACGGACTGTTTACCTTGTATTTTGTAACGATGTAATGTGTTTCGGATCTGTGCCCGATGGCTATGCGTATCTTATACGAGCCGTCTTTTGATTGTGTGTGCTTGAGTACTGCGAGTTTGATTGTTGCCATATTGCTAAATTTGAAACGAATAGAAAAAACTTGCTTTACGGTCCAAATTTGGACGAAATAAGCGTTTTTTTTATTCCCGAATAGCTTAACGGCTGGGGAGAGAGAAAAGAAAAAGTGCCTAAAAACCTATGTTATAGGCACTTTTTAGAAAGTGATTCCGTTGGGATTCGAACCCAAGACCCACAGCTTAGAAGGCTGTTGCTCTAATCCAACTGAGCTACGGAACCCCTATGGTGAAGCAGGTGCAAAAATAATCTTTTCTAATGAGATATGCAAACATTATCAAAAGTTTTTTCTAACTTTGCGACTTGATTGGGATAAATGACCGAACAATATGATTGACAGTTCCGCCTTTCAGGGTAAGAAAGCCATATACTATACGCTTGGTTGCAAGCTAAACTTCTCGGAGACGTCTACCTTCGGCAAAATGCTGGCCGACATGGGGGTGGTTACGGCCGAAAAGGGAGAGCGGGCCGACATCTGCCTCATCAACACGTGCAGTGTGACCGAAGTTGCCGACCACAAATGCCGCCAAGCCATTCATAAGATGGCGCGCGAACACCCCGGGGCCTTTGTCATCGTGACGGGCTGTTATGCACAATTGGAGACGGAGAAGGTGAGCAAGATTGCAGGGGTGGACCTTGTGCTCGGCTCCAATGAGAAAGCCGACCTCATACAATACCTGAACGACGCTTTTATCCATAGGGCCGAAGGAACGACGCTCCATGCGTTCCATGCCGTGAAGACCAAGGACATCAAGCGTTTCCAGCCTTCATGCTCGAAAGGAAACCGGACAAGATACTTCTTGAAGGTGCAAGACGGCTGCAATTACTTCTGCACGTATTGCACGATTCCCTATGCACGGGGCCTCTCCCGCAGTCCTTCTATCGCTTCATTGGTGGCTCAGGCAGAAGAAGCGGCCGCTGAAGGAGGCAAGGAAATCGTGCTGACAGGCGTGAACATCGGAGATTTCGGCACAACCACCCACGAACGCTTCATCGATCTGGTTAAGGCTTTAGACGGGGTCGAGGGCATCAAGCGGTTCCGCATCAGCAGTCTGGAACCCGATTTGATTGACGACGAACTCATCGAATATTGTGCCGGCAGCAGAGCCTTCATGCCCCACTTCCATATTCCGCTGCAAAGCGGGAGCGACATGGTTTTGAAACTGATGCACCGACGGTATGACAGTGCGTTGTTTGCGCGTAAGATAGCGTTGATAAAAAGATTGATGCCCGATGCTTTCATCGGTGTAGACGTCATGGTGGGCAGCCGTGGCGAACGACCGGAGTTCTTCGAGGCGTGTTATCGGTTTCTTGACGGGCTTCCCGTCACGCAGTTACACGTCTTCCCCTACAGCGAACGCCCCGGAACGAGTGCTTTGACCATTCCCTATGTGGTCGATGAGAAAGAGAAGAAGCTGCGTTCGAAACGCTTGCTGGCCATGAGCGAAGAGAAGACGCATGCATTCTATGAACAATATATCGGTACCGAGCGCCCCGTTTTGTTTGAGAAAGCACATCGGGGAAAGGCCATGCACGGGTTTACCGATAATTATATCCGCGTTGAACTGCCGCCTTCACTGTCCCGTGATGCTTATGACAACGAGATCATGAGCGTCAGACTGGGCGGCTTCAACCATGACGGAACGGCGTTGAAAGCCGAATTGACTTGACATCAAAGCGTATGAAACTTGCAATTGTTATCTTGAATTGGAACGGTAGCGAGATGATGCGGCGCTATCTTCCCACGGTTATACGACATTCTTCGCATCAGGCACGGATCATCGTTGCCGACAATGCGTCGTCGGACGACTCGCTTTCAATGCTGAAAGAGGATTTCCCCGAAGTCGAGACCATACCGTTAAGCAAGAACCACGGCTTTGCCGAAGGGTATAATCGGGCGTTGAAACAGGTAGACAGCGAATATTATCTGCTGTTGAACTCCGATGTGGAAGTGACCGAAGGCTGGTTGACCCCGTTGTTGGCCTATATGGAGCGCAATCCCGACACGGCGGCATGCCAACCCAAGCTATTGTCCGTTGCCAATCGCAATAAGTTCGAGTATGCCGGTGCCGCAGGCGGGTTCATAGACCGGTATGGTTACCCCTTCTGCCGAGGTAGAATATTCGATGTTGTCGAAGAAGATCACGGACAATACGACAGTATTGCCGACGTGATGTGGGCAACGGGGGCCTGCCTGATGATACGTTCGAAAGACTATTGGGACGCAGGTGCATTGGATGGAAGGTTCTTTGCGCACAACGAGGAAATCGATTTGTGCTGGCGACTTCGCCTGATGAACCGAAGAATCGTGTGTATCCCAAGTAGCAAGGTCTATCATGTGGGGGGCGGAACGCTACCCAAGAGCAATCCGATGAAGACGTTCTTGAACTTCCGCAACAACCTGACGATGCTTTATAAGAACCTGCCCGACGACGAATTGAGGCACACCATGCGCGTGAGATACATGCTCGATTACCTCGCGGCATGGGAAACGCTGCTTATAAATCGTAACCTTGCCGACTTCAAAGCCATTTATAAGGCCCGACGGGCATTCAAAGCGTGGCGTCACGACTTTGAAGACGACCGGAAACGCTTGCAGTCTCGGCGCACCAACAAGCGGGTGGACGAACGCAAGGACTTCTCTCTGCTTTGGCAATTCTACGGACACGGCAGGAAAACATTCACTGCTATTTTGAATGCCTGCGCGAAATCTTGATCCGAGGTTGGGCAAGTAACAGTGCTTTCCACTGCTTCAAATAGGCAAACCAGTCGTATGCTTGATGATAGCCGTAGGTCTCTTTGTCGGCGGAATACGTAAGATAATATTTTAAATGCCCGTTTACGGGGGCCAAGACATAGGCATCGTCCAAGCCATCGCAGGCAAGTTCCTTTTGTAAATAGGCTGCCGGAACATAGATTCCCATTCCCAAAGTCTCTTGTGTGCACGTGGTTGTGTCCTTTGCCGGCCAATTTGTTCCCCAAAGTCCCCGCAATCCTTTATGGTCGGAAAGCTTGCTTGCACCGGCCATGTGCATGAGTCCCGTTGCAAACCTTAGGCCCTCGGCTCCGGGAACGACCCATGCTTCCACGCAGATATCCCTGTGCCCGGCATACAAAGTATATCGTTCCGTGAGGTTGACACGCTGTCCTTGCTTCCAAAGCCAACCGCCGTCGCTCATCTCGACAATTGTGCGTACAGGACCATGACTGACAATTCGCTGTCCACGATGGGCCACATCGTCGAGCATTTGTGCTTTTCCGTTGCTCCAACCACGGAGTGCACCCAAGCCCATGCTGTTTCCTGTCCACAGAATATCCTCTCCATACCCTTGCAATCTTTGTTCTTGCGTCGTGTAAAACTGCGTGTCGTGTAGCTCCAAGCCCATTCGTTTCTTTCCATATAAGTCGAGCGTTTGCCGCTTATCAAAGTAGATGCGCAATGCAATCAACTCGTTTTCAAAAGCTATCCCGTGATGATGGACCAAGTGATAACTGTCTTCGAGTTCCTTTGTGACAACGAGTTGGCGGATATATAAATTCTGTTTGGTCTTATCTTTAACCTTCGGATTCGTCAATAGCAGCTCAGCATAGGTGCGTAGTGGGTAATCTTTTTGTGTTCCCACCTTGCTCAAGACGACCTTGCATGTATAAGTTCCACTGCGTTTCAGGTCAACAAGGAAGCACATCTCGTCGTTTATGCCGTCGCCTTCCAAATCATCAAGCTGCGAAGGCAACTCTTTTCCCTCGAAATAAACCGTGGAGCTGGTTGTAAAAGGATAGTCCTTCAACGACACTACTACGGGATAGTTCAACCATGGCCTATCATACGAATAATCGATGTTCACAATAATCGTGTCGGCTTCAGCCTCTCCGAAGGCCTTTAAAGAGAGCACAAAGAAGAGAAAAAAGCATAAAATGGTCTTTGTTTTCATTGGTCATGTCAATGTAAGAGTACGGATTTGCGAAAATAAATAATTTTTTTGATTACGGAATTCTATTTTGTTTTTTTTGAGTTAAAAGGGATATTGCGTCGCATTATTTTTAAGTTTTTTAGTAAAATGCTTGTTTATTAACAGATATTTTAGTACTTTTGCCGAAGTTCTTGATGAATAACCCCGTCGATTGAAGAAGATATACTACATATTTCTCGCAGTGATGGTGCTTTGTGTGGCTTGCGAAATCAAGTTAAGGCCCAACGATGAGGCGCAGAACAAGATAGAAGTTCTGCGCTATGACCGCTTGGAGAGTCGTTATCTGACCACCGGCGACTTCTCTGCGCTTCAAGAAATGAACACGGAATATGCCATTGAGACGCGGACACTGATAGAAAACGTTCTCAAATTAGGCGCCGTTTACGAACCGGATATCAACAGTAAGTTCTTAAACTTCTACCAAGACACCGTCCTACAGACCATTATTGCCGATGTGGAAACGCAATATGCCGACATGGATGACGTCAACAAGGCGCTTACACAGGCTTTCGGAAAGGCAAAAGAAGCACTCCCGGAGTTTGTTATTCCCAAAGTCTACACCCAAATCGGGGCACTTGACCAAAGCATCATCGTGGGAGAGAATATCATCGGCGTGTCACTCGACAAGTATTTGGGCGAAGACTATCCGCTATATGCGAAATATTACGCCAAAGACCAGCGTGCCACGATGATGCGCGCATACATTGTCCCCGATTGTCTCAATTTTTATTTGTTGAGTTTATACCCACTTCACGATGCCGACCAACGGAGTCAGCAAGAAAAAGACATGCACATGGCACGCATCATGTATGCAGCAAACACATTCGTGGGCTATAAAGCCTTTTCAACTCCATATGTTGCCCAAGTAGAGCAATACATGAAGGCACATAAGGACCTTTCCTTAGCCGATTTACTGAAACAATAACTACCCTTGATTTGGCCTTGTTTCAGCCATAACCAACAAATGCGAAGCATGCAATTGCTTCCATAAAGCCCTGCTTTTGTTTTGAAATTACAATGGCAAGTATTACCTTTGCAGGCGAAAAAAGAGACAAATCGTTTTTATGCAAAATCAATTTTCACGCACACAACTGCTGATGGGAAAGCCGGCCATGGACACTTTGACCGGCGCACGCGTGGCCGTCTTCGGCATGGGTGGCGTGGGTAGTTATGTAACAGAGGTATTGGCGCGGAGCGGTGTAGGCGAGTTGGACATCTTTGATGACGACCGTGTCTGCCTGACCAATGTCAACCGACAACTCTATGCCCTGCTTTCAACGGTCGGAAAGCACAAGGTTGACGTGGCTGAAGCACGCATTCACGATATCAACCGCCAGTGCATTGTCCACAAATATCAAATGTTTTACTTGCCCGAGAACGCCGATGCGGTCGACTTGTCACTGTTCGATTACGTGGTAGATTGCATCGATACCGTCAGTGCAAAGCTGGAACTCATCAGGCGTTGCCATCATCTTCAGGTCCCAATCATCTCTTCCATGGGTGCAGCCAACAAGCTCGATGCGACCGCTTTCCGCGTAACCGACATCAATAACACCAAGATGGACCCCCTTGCAAAGGTCATCCGAAAGAAGCTCCGCAAGTTGAATATCCCCCGACTCAAGGTGGTTTACAGCGAAGAAGAACCGCTCAAGCCGATTGACGACCCGAACATCAGCTGCCGTTTTCACTGCATTTGCCCCGATAAAGACATGCGGAAATGCACCGACCGCAGGGATATTCCGGCAAGCAATGCGTGGGTTCCGGCCGCAGCCGGGCTGATTATCGGCGGCGAAGTGGTGAAAGACCTCATCAGAAAGGCAAACACCATGCGCATACTTCCCGAAGCATTTGAGAACAACGAGGCTGTCACAATGGCCGAAACCAAGGCCGCACGCCACAAGGAAAGGTATGAGGCCATCGCATCGGCCAAGAAGAACGGCACATGGACAGATGATAAGGTCGTCATCAAGCTACCCGAAGGTTTCTAAGTCGCAACCGAGAAGATGAAACTACACATATTCAACCCCGGACATGAGATTGCTTTGGCCGAGCACCGCAAGTATGTGACGCTGCCACATGCCGCCCGCCAGCTGCAACATGACCTCTCTTTCCTGCCTGCTTTGTGGGCCGACGACGGCGATTTCGTCCTCGTGGAAAGCAAAGCGCATCAGGATATCCCTTCCTATCTGAAGAAATATGCAGCCAAGGTCAGTCTTATTGACGACGAAGACTTGCCGTATCTTGACCTCGAGAACACAGAAATCATGCCTTGGGGCTGGAATCTTGCGTTGCAAAACCGGCTCTTGGAACGGTCACAAGGCCGACTTTCCCATCTGCTTCCCTCGCAAACGCAATTAGAAGCCTACAGAACGCTTTGCAGCCGGGGCTGGTGTGCCACGCATCTTTTGCCCCATTTAGTTGCAAACCTCGCCGATGCGGTGGGCAGTGCCCATGCTTTCAGCTCCGACGCCGCGCTTTTCGCTCATCTGAAAGCCACAGACAACGGCCCGTTCCGTCAATATGTGTTGAAAGCACCGTGGAGTAGCAGCGGTAGAGGGCTGCGATATGTCGACATGCAACGTGAAGGCATCACGCCCCACCTGCAAGGTTGGGTTGCAAACGTGATTGCAAAGCAGGGATATATCATGGCCGAGCCTTATTATAATAAGGTGTTCGACTTCGGAATGGAGTTCCATGCGCACAAAAACGGCTCGGTAGACTATCTGGGACTCTCCGTTTTCCACACCGTCAACGGTGCCTATGCCGGCAATCTCCTTGCCAACGAAGCCGACAAACAAGAGCTTGTGTCGCGATATGTCTCATCTTCCGTTTTGAAAACCCTGTGCGACGCGGTCAAACACTTCATGCCGGCGCAGCTTCAAGGCATATATGCCGGTCCTTTCGGCATCGATATGATGATAGTCGGCGAAGGAAAGATACATCCTTGCGTAGAACTGAACCTGCGCCGCACGATGGGACATGTTGCTTTGAGCCTTTCTGCAAAGCAACATTCACGGCGTTCCATGCAGATAGCATACAAGAACGGCCGCTATTCACTACACATCAATCGCCTTTCCCATCAAGCTGTCTGAAGCCGTTGGCGTATCGTGCCGTTACATCAACCCTATTCCCATGCAATACGGCCAAGCCGGAGATGTAGGGACTTTGACTTTGAACATTGAATTTTGAACATTCAACTTTATGATTAGCCATATTATAAGATGATTTATGGGCAAGGGACATGTAGGGACGCACGGCTCGTGCGTCCGCTCAAGGGGAATAAAATACAAAAGCATGGTTCTTAAACGAATACATATAACTGTTTGAGCGGACGCACGGACCGTGCGTCTCCACATGCATTCATATTGATAATCAAAGGCTTACACCTTACGTTTCAATATCAGCCATTTTACACGCTAACCTCAGCCATTTTACCGCGCAATAGGACTGCGATTAGCGTGCAATAAGACTGCTATTGTCCGAGAACCTTATCGTTGTTGAGTTAAAAGTCCACAAAAGGGCTGTTCAATATCGTGGAAAAGACGGCATAATTGCACGGTATTGAAAAAAAAGTCAGTTGAAGTTGTCGGATTTCTTCTTTCAGATTGTCTTATGAATAAAAGCCACATGAGAATGAAAAACGATAGCATCGACCACAAAGCTGATTTGCTTAAAGCCATTGAATACCAGAGAATGATAGACCGCATCGAGCAGATTGACACGAAATCGGCCTTGGAAGAAACACTCGACCACATTCGCAAGCGGGAGCGAAAGACCGCTTTCATGCACGTGTTCCGCAAGGTCGCGGCCGTTTTGCTTGTGCCGTTGCTATGCTCGACCATTGCTTTGGCCTACCTCTCTCTGCGCAACAGCAAGCCCACTTTTACAGCTTCGGTCATCGAGACCGTCACTCCGGCCGGCTGTCGCTCTCGGATTGTATTGCCAGACGGTTCGATTGTATGGCTGAACTCCGGCAGCCGCATCAGCTATCCCAATAGGTTTGAAGGCGACAGCCGCGAAGTAGCCTTGGAAGGAGAGGCATTCTTTAAAGTCAAATCCGACATGAAACATCCTTTTTATGTGAACCTTTCCGACAAAATCAAGGTCATGGCGCATGGAACGCAGTTCAATATCTCGAACTACAAGCATGAGAATACCATCCTGATGACATTGGTTTCGGGGGCCATCGACGTTTATCACGGGGCCAAGATACAGTCGGCTCTGATGCCGAACGAGCAATGTAAATACGACAGGGCAAGCGGAATGTTCACCAATTCGGCCGTGAATTCGACAGACTATGCCTCATGGAAAGACGGCAAGCTCGTGTTTCACGACACTCCGCTCAACGTGGTTCTGAGCCAATTGTCACATCGCTTCAACGTTAAGTTCAGGCTTCACGACCGCCGACGCGCAGATTACCATGTCCGTGCCACGTTCGAGAACGAAGATTTACATGATATGCTGCAAAGTTTGCGCAGTATTATCCCGATAAAATGGCAGGACAGCCCCGATATGTCGGGCGACAATCGCAGGATTATCGACCTTTACATCGACTGAAATGAAAGAAAACAACCTTCAATAAACCTATTTTTAATTTACTTAAGTCCTAAGACATGAAAAGAAGAACAAACAAAATGGCATCTCGCCCCCAAGGAAATGCGTTCCGAAACCTCGGCCTGAAGCTGCTTGCCGGAATGATGTTGGCCCTGGGTTCGCTGAATGCCGTGGGACAAAACCTCAATGCAAGGGTGACCGTGAAGTGCAACACGCTTGAACAAGCAATGAACCAAATCGAGAAACAATCGGACCTTACGTTTCTCCTTGCCACAAATTCGGTGAAGCCCTCTATGGCCATCAGTCTTGATTGCACCAAGCTACCCGTGAAAGATGCGCTGCAACAACTGGCTGAAAAGGCCGGAGTGACCTATTCCATAGCCAACCGACGCGTTGTATTGAAAGACAAACCAACCGAAATCACAGCTCCTCAACCTAAGCAAATCAAGGAAAATGTGATAAAAGGTCGGGTGGTTGACAACGCAGGAGAGCCCATTATCGGTGCAAACGTGTTGGAGAAAGGCACTCAGAACGGCACCATTACCGACGCAGATGGTAACTATACGCTCCGCATAAGCCCTACCGGAACGCTTGTTGTTTCCTATATCGGCTTCAAGAACAAGGAAGTCGAGGCCTCAAAAGGCAGGCTGATCACCATGACGGAAGACACAAAGTCGCTGAAAGAAGTGGTCGTCGTGGGCTATGGTGTGCAAAAGAAAGTGAATCTTACAGGGGCAGTGAGCAGCGTAAAGCTGGAAGACGTGCTCGGAAACCGCCCGGTTTCGACCGTCAGCGAGGCTTTGCAAGGCGCGCTCCCTGGCTTGCAAGTGACAAGTACCTCAGGAGCACCGGGCGAAGGAATGTCGTTTAACATCCGTGGTGTGAACAGTATTAACGAAGGAAGCCCATTAGTGCTGGTGGACAACGTGGAGATGGACATCAATATGCTCGACCCCAATGACATAGAATCGGTGACTGTGCTGAAAGATGCGGCTTCGTCGGCCATCTACGGTGCCCGAGCAGCCTTCGGAGTTATCCTTGTCACGACAAAGAAAAGCAACAAGTCAGCCTTCCACATCAACTATACCGACAACTTTGCCTTCAGCAATGCAATCAATATTCCCAAGAAAGCAACTCCTTTACAAACCGTTCAGGCTTATAAAGACCAAGGATTCACGGCCTATACGACTGGACAAGACGTCGATACATGGCTGAAATTGCTTCGGGAATACGAGGCAAACCCGGCTTCTTATCCCGACGGTTATGCCGAAGTGGGCGGACTTCGTTACAGTTTAGCCCCGACCGACCTCTTTAAAGACATGATGGAAACGGGCTTCAAACAGTCGCATAACCTGTCAATGAACGGAGGAAGCAAACAGATAGCCTATCGTATCGGCCTCGGTTATGTCAACCAAGACGGCATTCTTTATAGCAACAAAGACGCATTCAAACGCTATAATGTTTCCTCTTATCTGAGTGCAGAGATGACCACATGGCTTAAAACCGAACTGGATATCAAGTATGCTCGCTCCATTTCAAGCATGCCCTACACGACGGCAGCCTACGGTATTTGGGGAGCGGCGGTCGCTTTCCCTTCTTACTTCCCCACAGGAACACTCGACCTTGGTGAAGAGACCCTTCCCATCAACACGCCGCGTAACTTCATTTCATTGGCTGCACCGCTTCAAAAGAAGAAAAACGACGCAAGAATCTTCGGAAAAGTCACACTAACGCCAGTCAAAGACTTGCACATCATCGGAGAATTCACATACAACTACAAATCGGTTGAGACACAGTTGTTCGACAAGAAGTTCGAATATGCACACGGTGCACAGTTCCGCAAGGAGCAATCCGTGTCCGACTCCAAGTATCAGCATGTACAAGACAATATCGATTACACCGCATTGAACCTTTATGCCACGTATGCAAAGGCACTCGGAGGACACAATTTGAGTGCCACGGCAGGCTTCAATCAGGAGAGCAACGACGATACTTACAACATGGCTTATCGAACAAACATGATTAACGAAGAGCTCCCGTCGCTTTCGCAGGCCACAGGTCCTTATTATGCAACCGACCGCTTCAGTCGATACACCGTCAGAGGACTGTTCTACCGGCTGAACTACAGTTATCGCGACAAATATCTCATCGAGGCTAACGGCCGCTACGACGGGTCTTCCAAGTTTCCTTCAAGGCACCGGTTCGGTTTCTTTCCGTCAGTCTCTGCCGGTTGGAGGCTCGGTGAAGAGCGTTTTATGGCATGGAGCAACGCATTTCTTTCCAATCTCAAACTAAGAGTCTCGTGGGGAAACATCGGTAACCAAAGTATTCAACCCTACGCTTATATTCCCGGCATGCTATCTGAACGAGCCAACTGGATTGTGGGCGAAGAAACAGCCACCACCTTGCGTGCTCCGAAACTCATCAGCACTTCGTTCACATGGGAAAAAGTCTCAACCATAGACTTCGGTGTGGACTTAGGATTGTTCCGAAACCGTTTCAACCTGACATTCGACCTCTACAACCGAAAGACCAAGGGCATGTTGGCTCCCGGAATGGAACTTCCCTCTGTGCTGGGAGCAGAAGCTCCGCTGCAGAACACTGCCGACCTGAGTTCGAATGGCTGGGAACTCAGTGCTTCATGGATGGATAAGATCGGGAACCTGACCTATCATATCGGCTTCAACCTTTATGATTCCCGAACGAAAATTACCAAATACAACAACGAGATAGGGCTTATCGGCGACAAGGTCTATAGAAAAGGCATGTATCTCGGTGAAATATGGGGCTACCTGACCGAGCGTTTGTACACGACCGACGACTTCAAACCGGACGGAACACTCAAAGAAGGTATCGCAAGAGTGGAGGGGTATAACCCCAATCCCGGCGATATCCTTTACAAGGATTTGGACGGAAACCATGTTATCAACCACGGAAAGCTGACAACAGACAATCCCGGAGACAGAACCATCATCGGTAATAATACTCGCCGATACCAATTCGGCATCAACGGAGGCGTGGAATGGAAGAACTGGGCACTGTCTTTCATTCTCCAAGGGGTCGGCAAGCGCGACTTATGGCTCATGAACGAACTTACCTATCCTATCTACGACCGTTGGTCAACGCTTTACAGCAACCAACTCGACTATTGGACACCGACCCGCACAAGCAGTTTCTTCCCAAGAATCTACCAGAACTCCGAGGGAAACACCAAAGCAAACACACTCGTTCAAAGCCGTTTCCTGAAGAACGGAGCTTATCTCTCTATCAGAAACATCACCCTTACGTATGCCTTTCCGAAACAATGGGTCGCAAAGGTGGGACTCTATCGGGCGAGTATCTTCTTTAGCGGCGAGAATCTCTTTACTTTCGACCATCTACCCAATGGTATCGATGCCGAAAGAGTCGTCACCGAAGATATGGGGGCAAGAGGGTTTACCTATCCTTATATGCGTCAATTCTCTTTTGGCGTGAACATAACACTATAACTTATAAACACAAGCACTATGAAAAGAAGTCTGATATATTTTTGCCTTGCCATACTTGTCTGTTCATGTATGAACGATGCCTTCATGGACGTTTATCCAAAAGACCAACAGACGGAAAAGACAGCTTTCAAATCCTATGATAACTTCAAAACCTATTCATGGGGATTGTACAATGTTTTCTTCGGGTATGCGAGTGACACCCGCCAAACCGACTCCATCTTCATCGGAGATTATGAGGCCGACAACATGATCAAAGGACCCTATGGCAATGAAAGCAGGTGGGCTTATGGCAAAGCTAAGGCAGAGGCAGAGTCATCCGACTGGGACTATGTCTATATCCGTAACGTGAACCTCATGCTCGACAACATAGATCAATCGTCAATGTCCGAAGCCGACAAGAAGCACTGGAGGAGTGTAGGCCTGTTCTTCCGTGCTTACAAATACTTCCAAATGCTCTCTAAGTTCGGCGATCTGCCATGGGTAGAACACGTCATGACGGAAGCCTCGCCCGGACTTTATGCTTCCCGAACAACTCGCGATTTGGTTGCAAGCAACCTCCTTTCCGACTTAAAGTGGGCCGAAGAGAACATCAAGCCCGCAGGAGACGGCAACAACACAATTAACACGAATGTCGTGAGGGCCTTGATTTCCAGATTCTGTCTCTTTGAAGGAACATGGCGGAAGTACCATAACTTGGCCAACGCTGAAACTTATCTGAAGGAATGCGAGCGAGTGGGACCACTCCTGATGAAAGTTTTCCCGACCATCATGCCCCACTACGACGAGGTGTTCAACTCAGAAGACCTCGCGGGCCAGCCCGGAATTATTCTCTTCAAGGCCTACGCTGCCAACCGCCTTTGCCACGGTCTTACACGAATGGTCAGAACAGCCGAGTCGAACATCGAGGCCACAAAGGATGCTGTAGACGCCTACTTATGCAGCGACGGCAGGCCTTTCAAGGGAAACGACAAGGACGTTCACGAACAATTCCGCAACCGCGACCACAGGCTCTACCTCACCATTTGCCCGCCCTACATGGTCAACGTTTCGAACAAAACCAACTGGAGCCACACGGGGAAGCCAGAAGACCGAGAATTCATAGACCTTATGGCCGAGATTTCGGGCGAGACTTTCCATCGCCTGCCAACGACAAACTTCAAAGGCTTTGTCTGCAGTAGGCAGCCTCACTTTAAGAACAACAATAAAGGACAGGCATGGAACGCTACGCAGATGGGTTTTTGGGTGTGGAAATATTATAATACTCATACAAACGCCATCAATGCAACGGGGGTATGCACGACCGACGCACCACTCTTCCGCATTGAAGAGACCATGCTTGACTATGCCGAAGCAATGTTCGAGCTGGGCAAGTTCGACCAATCAGTTGCCGACAAGACTATCAACATCTTGCGTAAGCGGGCCGGTGTGGCTGCTATGAAACTCACGGAAATCACTCCCGCTTTCGACAGCCACAGAGACGCTTCCGTAGATCCGGTCTTATGGGAGATACGAAGAGAGCGCCGCGTAGAGTTCATGGGCGAAGGCCGCCGTCTTGATGACCTGCGCCGCTGGGCCAAAGGAAGCTATGTGGACAAACAACCTTTGGGTGTTTACGTTGCCGACGCAGCGGCAAACAAGGTTAAAGTTACGGGAGGACACAGTGACAACGAGGGTTACGCTTTCTACTTCAATCAGCCGACAGGTTGGCAACAACACTACTATCTCTATCCTCTGCCGCTGAAGCAGTTGGCCTTGAACAAGAATCTCAAGCAGAATCCCGGTTGGAAATAAGTCACGAAAATGAACCGAATTGTTTGCCTTTCCCTGCTTAGCGCCGTCATTGAGCCTTTCGGCCTCACGACGGCGCAAGCCGAGCGGCCCCGCAAGCCGCTGAATATATTGTTTGTCATGGCCGACGACCTTCGACCGGAACTCGGTTGCTACGGTGTAAAAGACATACACACGCCTTATATCGACAAATTTGCGTCTGAGGCAATGGTGTTCAGAAATGCCTATTGCAACGCTCCCGTCAGCGGAGCATCACGTGCGAGTCTGCTCACGGGCATGTACCCTAACTATCCGAAACGCTTCACTAACTACACCTGCAAGGCCTCGGTGGATGCTCCGGAGGCTGTCCCACTTTCTGCTTGGTTGAAGCGGCATGACTATTACACGGTGTCGAACGGAAAAATCATGCACCACATCGAAGACCACGCCGCATCGTGGAGCGAAAAGCCTTGGCGCAGTCATCCCGACGGTTACGATGTCTACTGGGCCGAATACAACAAATGGGAACTGTGGTTGAACTCGGAATCGGGCCGCCACATCAACCCGAAGACCATGCGAGGGCCCTTTTATGAATGGGCTGATGTCCCCGACAGTGCCTACGACGACGGGCGGGTGCTCAGGAAGACCATAGAAGACCTGCGGAGACTGCGCGACAACGGAAAGCCCTTCTTTCTTGCCTGTGGTTTCTGGAAACCTCACCTTCCGTTCTGCGCACCGAAGAAGTATTGGAAGCTCTATCCCGCCCTTCCGATGGCCGACAATCCGTTCCGGCCCGACGGCCTGCCCGAGGAAGTGCAAAACTCAAAAGAAATCAATGCCTACGCCCTTGCCACCGACCCCGACGACAAGGCGTTCCTCCGACTGGTAAAAACGGGCTACTACGCCTGCGTCAGCTATGTCGATGCCCTTTTCGGCGAACTTATGACAGCTTTGGAAACGCTCGGACTGAAAGACAACACGGCGGTCATCCTGCTGGGCGACCACGGGTGGGACTTAGGCGAACATGGATTTGTAGGCAAACACAACCTTATGGACATCACAACCAGAGTGCCGTTGCTCATCCGGGTGCCGGGCCTACGCGGCGGCTACACAACCTCTGTTGCAGAACTGGTAGATGTATATCCGACGATATGCGACATCTGCCGGCTCCCCTGCCCTACCGGACAACTCGACGGGAAAAGTCTCCTCCCCATCTTGAAGAAAGGAGGCAAGACCACAACGAAGCGTCTGGCCTACATACAATGGCAAGGCGGAGACAATATCCTCACCCGGCGTTACAACTATGCCCGTTGGCCCGACTCGGGCCATGAGATGCTGTTCGACCATCTGTCGGATGCACCGGAGAACCACAACCGCGCGAGCGAAGCCTCTTACAGCAGGATTAAAAAAGAACTCGAAACCGAGATGAAACGCATCAGACGTTTCGCTTTCAGGACACATTGAACCATCGTTCATAAGTTCGACAGATAAAAAGGTTTGGCCATGTTTCTATGGCCATCCGACGCGTCGGAAGGTAGTTTCTTTTCACATTTTTTATCTTCCGCCATGGCGGACGAACGTTTCCTTTACATTTTTTACCTTCCGCCACGGAGGAAGAACTTTTTCTTTACGTTTTTTATCTTCCGCCACGGCGGAAGAATATTTCTTTCACATTTTTTATCTTCCGCCACGGCGGAAGAACGTTCTTTTCTTATTTTACTATTTTCCGCCATGGCGGAAGAACATTTTTTTCTGTTTTCTGTTCATCCGACACGTCGGAAAGTCGTTTTTTGATTTTCTCACAGGGTTCATTCATCGGCATCGATGCCCAGCAGATTTTTCCAGCCGCCGATGCCGAAGCGCACGTAGTTGGAGATGATGCGGTCGAGTTCGGCTTCGTTGAGTCCGTCGTTGACGACGATATGCTTGATGAGCCCGGCCCAGAGTTCGCAGAGAATGCGGATGAAGTGCGTCGATACGTCGGCTGTGATATGCGGATAGCGCGCTTTCACGTGTTCGATGTAGGTACGACCGTCGTCGCAATTCATCTCCGAGAGCCGGTCGAAATAGTTCTCGAGCGAGGTTCCTGCAGTTTCAAAGATCAGCAGCCGGAACTCCTTGCGGTAGGGAATGATGAGTGAGACCACCTGCCGGCGCATCATCTCGTAGTAGACCTCGTAGCGATAGATATCGAGCGAGGTGTAGGTGACGTCGAGGTTCTGCGCACGGTAGCCCTCAATGGCATTGAAGAGCGGGGCAAGGACGGCCTTGAGGAGCTCGTCCTTGCCTACATAGTAGTTGTAGATGTTGCCCACGGCCACGCCCGCCCGAGTGGCGATGGTCTTCATCGACGTGTGCTTCACGCCGTGCTTGAGGAACTCGTCGCGTGCCACGCGAAGAATCTGCCTGCGTATCTCGTCTTTCTGCGTCTGCATAAGCTTAGGAAAGGCCTCCCGCTTCTACTTTGCGAAGCTGTGGAAATAGCAGGGATTGCCGGTAACGCGCATGACGGGGCCTTCCACCTGCTTTGTTGCCGGGTCGTAGGTATAGAAACCATTGGCCTTTTTGTTGGCACTTCCGAAGACGATAAGGCCTTTGTGACGACCGATGGCGATGCCGTGCGGATTAGAAATCTCCATGCCTTTGATGACGCTCATCGTCTTTTGCTTCAGGTCGATGACGATGGGAATGTTGGTGATACTGAGGTATGGATTGGTCTTTGCATTGGGATCGAGGCCGTAGGAGTTGGCATAAGCATAGAGCTTGCCGTCGCCGGCATAGCAAACCTCGCCGAGGAATTCGGCATGCTTGGTGGAAAGGTCTGCAATCTCGGTCTTGTCGAGTCGGATGCTGTAGTCGGGGTCGATGTCCGTAGCGCCGTTCTTGATGCGAACGACACCTCCGTTCAGTCCCGGAATAAAGCCGAACGAGCCGATACAGTTCAGGTAGATGTCCTTCTGCTCGTCCATGAAGATGGACTGTGGGTCGATGGGACGCGTGGCGAAGCACATACCGAGCGTGGTGTTGACGATATGCTTCTCCACCTTGTCGGTCTTCGTGTCTATCATGGCCAGTTCAATGTTGTTGCGTGCCGGCATGTACTGGGCATTCATCTGGTTAAGACCGACGAAGAGCTTACCGTCGCGCACAATCATTGCTGCCGGCGACACTCTGGTTTCCGTTTGCTTGAGGTCGTTGAGGTCGATGTCGGCCAGCTTCTTCATCGTCGTGGGATTGAATGCCATGACGATACCCAAACCTTGCAGGCTGACGTAGGCCTTTTCATTGTTCAGTTCGACGATGTTGCAGGCTGCGGCATTGGCCGGAAGCAGCAGTGTTCCTTTCTTTATCCACTTCCCTGCGGCATCTATCTGATAACGGTTGAGCTCGGGTTTGGTGTTTCCCATGTAGTCGGGAAGCACATAAACGTTGCCCGAAGCCGTGGCAATAGGTTTCGTTCCGAAGCCTACGGGAAGGGCATTGCTGTTGTCATAGGTGCCGGGCAGCAGGTCGGTCAGTGCCTGCATGTAGGAAGCTCCGCTGTTTCCTTCAGGATTGGTAACACTTGTGGCGAAGATTACGCCCTTGAAAGTCCCCGTGCCGGGGTTCGGATTTGGCTGCGGAGCCGGTGTCGGGTCGTCGTTACTGCTGCCGCAAGCGCAGAAAAGAGCCGTCATTGCAACGGCTGTGAGAATTGATTTGAAGTTTTTCATTTGTTTATATGATTGAATGAATGAATAAAATTACTTGAACAAGTAGCGCAGTTTGAAACCGATATAGCGGCCGGGAAGCGGACGATTGAACTCAGAGACCACGTGGCGGTCGGCAAGGTTCTTCACTTTGAGGGTGAGCGTCCAGCGGTCGTCGCCGAAGCTGTGCTCGATTGCGGCGTCCATGGTCATTGCCGTGGGGATTTTGCGCTCTTGATACTTGCTCATCTCAAAGTCGTAGAAGTATTGATGCACGTAGGAGGCATCGAAAAGCAGGCGCGTGTTCTGTCCGCTTCCGCCGAAAAGGTTCTCCTTGTGCAGCTCCGCGCCGAAGTTGGCCAGCAGATAAGGCACGTTCGGAATGCGCATGTTGCGCGTAGGGTTCTCCACTTCAGTCCCCGGAACGGTCTTGCGCACGTCGCGAAGGTCTTGATATGTGCCGTTGGCATAGAGGTAAAGCAGCCGACAGACGTCACCTTTCATCTCAAGTTCCACGCCTTTGGTGCGCACACTGCCGAAGTTGCGGTAGCGGGCCATGGTGGGTATCATGTCGGGCGTGAAGCGTATCATGTCTTCCAGTTGATTATAGAAGCCATTCAGCTCCACTTCCAAGAGCCCGCCGTAGTCTTTCACGTGGCGATAGAGCAGACCGAGATTCGCTCCCGTGGTGCGTTCGGGCTTCAATGCGGGTGAGGCAAGAATGGAATAGCCGTTTCCGATGAGCTCTTCGCTCGTGGGAATGCGCACCTCGGAGTTGAAAGAAGCCTTGAGCATCAGGTCGTTTGTGAACTTATAACGCATGGCATCGCTGAAGCCGAGATAGGTTTTGGAGACGTCAACCGGCTCGGGTTCCGAAACGGAATAGGTGTTGATGCTGCGTGAATGCGACGAGAAAAAGAAGTCTTTCAGCGTGAAAGCGTTCTGAAAACGCCCGTCGAAGAGCGTCAGATCATAGGAAAAGCCCACGGTCACGGTGTTCATCTTGCTCGGGAAGTTGGCCTTGAAGCCCAATGCCTTGTCCATCAGGTCGTCTTTCGGGTGAAGCGAAGTGCGGTCGGCATAGATGTTCAGGTTGACGGCATGGTGCATGTCGATGGTGTAGCCCATGTTGAGCTTCGATGTCAGTTCGTTTGAACGGTTGCTGCCGTCAGACGGAAAGTTGTTCTGCTCGCCTCCGAACGGCGATACGGGCGGCAATTGCGTCCCGTCCCAGTCATAACGGTGCATAGCCTTGTCGCTCAAGCCGTAAATTCCGATGATATAGCCCGCGTCAAAGTCGAAGTCTAAGCCGTCAAGGAAGAAGTTGTTGCGCTTCAGTTTCAGTGACGTGACGTAGCTTACCGAATGATTATAGGCCTCACGCACGTCAAGGTCGATGCCTTGTATCTCTTGTCGGGTTCGCATTCCGATGAGTTCCCACTTCATTTCATCAAACCACCACTTGGTAGCCTTCAGCGACATGCCGCCCATGAACTTGCTGAAGCGGTCGTGATCGCGCTCAACAGTGCGGCCGTCAAGGTTGTCCAAGGTCATCTTATAGTTGTTCTTCGCAAACGAAAACACGCCTCCGATACCGAATTGCAGGCCACTTTTGCGGTCGGTGCGCTTCAAAACGGTCGAAAGCTGATGGGTATTGAACGACCCTACTTCGTAAGATGCGTCCAAATAAACCGGAGGATACTCTTTCGTCACCACGTTGACGGCCCCACCCAAGGCCGAACCGCCGAACTTATAGGGCACAATACCTTTATAAACCTCGATGCGTTCGATCATATTCGTGGGAATATCGTTCAGTGCCACAAAGTTACTCAACTGCGACATGGGTGCTTCATCAACGTACATGCCCATGCGTTTGCCTTCAAGTCCGCGCACCGAGATGCGCGAAGCACTGCCCATGCCGCCCGTATTGCGCACGGTGACGCCCACGGTTCGCGCCAATACGTCGTTGATATTAGAGGCCGTGCCCTGCAATTGGTGCTCACCTATGACCGAAACTGGCATGGCCGACTCTCTCAACTTGCGGATTTCGCTCCGTGCTATCACTGTAATTCCGTGCAATTCTTTAGCGGTCGACTCCATCAGCACGTCGCATTTCAGACTGTCACGCACCAAGAGTTCGCGCCTTTCAGGCCTATATCCCATGTAATGATAGTCGAGTTGCACGCGCTGCGATCCCTGAACGACGAGCCGATAGCGGCCATTGGCATCGGCAGTCGTGCCCCCCTGCCCTTTCGATACCGTCACCGTGGCCCCCACAAGTGGCTCACCCGTCCTCCTGTCTGTGACTTTTCCATAGACCACTCTCTCCTGAGCAACAACCGAAAGCACGCAGAACAGCATCGCCAGCATGGCCAAACTGCATCTCAAGCGCGTTCGTGTCTCCCGGCTTTCCACGTGCTTTGGCCGCACGGTTCCGGGCATTCTCCTTACCATATTTATAATAAACAAATTAAAAAATGAATAATATTCAAAATCGTTCACAAAAGAAAAGTGCGCCACCCTCAACTTGGGTAGCGCACTTTTCAGTTGCGACTGTATCGCTATATGGCCTTTTCTTCTTCGTTTCATAACCGATGGTTCATCTCTTTTCAGATTTTAGCAGATGCAAAGGTAGCTAAAAACGCGAAACTGAACAATACCTAATGGTAGGTAAAATCGGCGCGCAAAAACTATCCCCTGAGCCTCTTTATACCCAAACTTTGTCAATATTTCCTCCCGTTTTCTAACACATTGCGACACCACCAAATAGAAACTGTAACCCGAAATCCGGCATTATCCAATCCCGTTTCATGGGACTAAAAACGCAAAACGCTCCACTTTTCCACACAACATGCCCCACTCTATCGTATAATATCAGCCGTGTTGCTATTCATTTTATGCTAAGCTATTCTTTAATATGCTTGATACACCGCTTGCAATTAGGAGACCCAAACTTGCGATAAGGCTAGTATTCACATGTAATCGGCTCCCTTTTCTTTCGTAATCCACATTACAATGCATGGTAAACCACATGATTATGATGTGGAAGCATTGCTGTTTCGGAGCGGGAGAACTATGCTTTTCGCTTGAAAGCCGTTGAGGATTTGGCCGCTCTTTCCTTCAAAATCTTTAGTCCTGCAGGGCAAAACGCATTGAAAGGGCAGCTTTCACACTGCGGTTTTTGGCTCTTGCAGACATACCGACCATGCAACAATAGCCAGTGATGAGCATCACTTACGTCGGCCTCAGGAATGTATTTCATCAGCTCAAGCTCCACTTTCAGGGGCGTATTTGCCGTTTCGGGAACGAGTCCCAAGCGATGACTGACACGGAAAACGTGCGTATCAACGGCCAAAGTCGGCTTGCCGAACCACACAGCCTGCACCACATTGGCCGTCTTTCTGCCCACGCCGGGCAGCCGAGTCAGGTCATCCGTGTTGTCAGGGACCTCGCCGTTGAACTGCGCTACCAGCATCTTTGCCATCTCACTCAGGTGATGTGCCTTGGCATTGGGATAGCTCACGCTCTTTATCAGTTGGAATATTTCCTCCCAATCTGCCTTGGCCATGGCCTCGGCCGTAGGGTAATGGCGGAACAATTCGGGCGTGATCATGTTGATGCGCTTGTCGGTACACTGCGCACTGAGCAGGGTGGCGACAATCAATTGGAATGCACTTGCAAAGTCAAGTTCGGTGGTCACGGGTCCTTGTTCCTTGCGGAAGTAATCTAAAATGAACGCAAATCTTTCTTTTCTTGTCATGCGGCAAAAGTATAAAAAAAGCATTATCTTTGCAAACATAACGGATAAAAAGCTATGAATACGAAGAGAATATTAGGCTATTTGCATGAACTCGCGGCCAACAACAACCGGGATTGGTTCCACGAACACAAGAAAGAGTATGACGTATGCAGGAAAGATTTCGAGGAAGGTGTGGCACAAGCCGTGGCAACCATCGCGCGGTTCGATGCCTCCGTGGCGCATATCACGCCCAAGGATGCCTGCTATCGCTTCAATCGCGACACGCGTTTCAGCGAAGACAAAAGTCCCTATAAGAACCATTTCGGGGCATATATCTGTGCACACGGCAAGAAATCGCTGCGCGGCGGCTACTATCTTCACCTGCAACCCGGCCAATGCATACTGGGTATAGGCTGTTATTGGCTGCCCACAAACATTCTTACGGCCTGCCGAAACGAGCTTATGGGCAATATAGAGGCATGGAGAGCGTGCGTCGAAAACCAGAAGTTCGTCGAGCTTTTCGGCCGTCCGAACGAGGGAAAATGGGACGAACCGGGCGGCAAGGGCTTCGGATTAGCCTGCTTGAAAACGGCACCGAAAGGCTTTCCGCGTGATTATGAATTCGTGGAATACCTACGCATGAAAGACTATTGCGGCTGGCATGCGGTGCCCGACGACTTCTTTGAGGGCACGACATGGCTCGAAAAAGCGGCCGATATCTTCAAAACCGCCAAGCCGATGATGGACTTTATGAACAGCGTCATCGACGATTACGAATGAATTCCTCAGCCCGTTGCAAATCATCGGGCGTGTCTATGCCCACGGTTTCAACGTCGGTGAGCCCCACTTTGATACGGTAACCATTCTGAAGCCAGCGCAGTTGTTCGAGACTCTCGGCCAGTTCGAGCGACGATTGCGGTAGTTTTGTGATTTCTTTCAGCACGTTTGTGCGATAAGCATAGATGCCTAAATGCTTCAAAAAAGGGTATTTTGAGAGCCAATCCTGCCGCTCCGTGCCTCGCACAAAGGGTATGATGCTTCGGCTAAAGTAGAGGGCATAGCCCCTATTGTCAACGACAATCTTGGGCGAATTGGGGTTTTCTGCGGCCTCAATGCACTCGAATGGCTTGCCCAAAGTGGCTATTTGGGTAGCCTTGTCCACGAAACATTGGCACAGCGTTTCAATCTGACTTTGTGCTATAAAAGGCTCATCGCCTTGGATATTCACCACAACATCGAAGTCTCCCCCTACCTTTTCGAGGGCTTCTTCAATGCGATCCGTGCCGCTATGGTGCTCGGTTGAGGTCATCACGGCCTTGCCTCCGAACGCCAACACCTTATTATATATACGCTCATCGTCGGTAGCTACGTAGACGGCATCCAGCACTTTGGCCGCTTGTTCGTACACATGTTGAATGACAGGCTTGCCATTCAGCAGGGCCAAAGGCTTGCCCGGAAAGCGCGTAGAGGCGTATCGGGCGGGGATTAATCCAATGAATTTCATTCTTCTTTAGTTTTGTTTATACCGCAAAGTTAATAAAAAAACAAGATAGGAACAACAAGGCTGGCGATAAAAAAATGAATGCAAAAAGTCAATAACTTTGACATTGGAAGTTGGCGGCCGTTATTCTGTTTTTCCGTATGCCGCCCATTGGAGCGGACGTAAGGGCCGTGCGTCCCTGCATGCATTCATCTTGAAAACCAACGACTTACACCTTGCTTTTCAATCTCACCCATTTTGCGGCACAATCTCAGTCATTTCATCGTGCAATTTCAGCCATTTTGCGCGGCAATATAGCTGAGATTGTATACAAAAAAAGGCTTTTGCATGTTTCACCCATGCAAAAGCCTTTCGTATTTTGGTAAAGATGCTTAGCTCAATGTAGCCACTAACATCCACACATTCTTCTCTTGACCGGTCAAATAGTCATCAATCATGGCCACGGTTACTTCGTCTTCGGCCTCTTGTGCAGCAGCCAGTACACGGCGCTCTTGTGCAATAAGCACTTTCAACGTGTCTAAGACATACTGCAAACCCTCCATCTTCTCGGGCTCATGTCCGGCCTCTTTCAACTGAGTTTGCTTCAGATACTCGCTGTAACGGTTCTCCGGACGGGCGTCCAATTGCAATAAACGCTCTGCAATTTCATCAACCTTGGTAGCAGCATCGTTGTATTGGCTCTCGTAGAACTCGTGGAGTTGATAGAACTTATCGCCCTTTACGTTCCAATGGAAGCCACGAAGGTTAGCATAATATACTTGGAAGTCTGCTAACAACTGTGCTAATTCTTTTACTACATGTGCTACTTTCTTGGCATCTAAGCCGGTGTAATCTAACTTTTTCATTTTCTTTGGTTTTAAAAATTAACGATTTATTTGTTTATCCTATTCTGTCTTATTTGTTGAAAGCAAAGATAAACAATAAAAAAACACCGTCCAATAGATATTTTCTATACACATATTGGCACATGTTATCATATTGCATGTAAATCATTGAATAGTAGCTTATTGAACATAGTCTGGCAAATCATACATAAGTGGCTCCCAGTTTGAGGTGAAATACCGTGGAAAGCCGTTACACAAATGATGGCGGACAACAGTCAGAAGATATGATAAAAAACGCTAACTTATTTTGCCGTATTCCATTATTTTGTTATCTTTGGGCTGAACTATCATTCAAAATACAGTGAAAAAACTTACACTATTCATCATCTCCTTGGCGTTGTGGTTGCCGGTTCATGCCCAGAAAATCGTCTTAGGCTCGTGTGTGACGCACGACGGCGGGCAGTATAAGGGGCAGATGATGAACGGTAAGCCCAACGGAAAGGGCAACACGGTCTTCAAGAATGGCGACACCTACGAAGGAGAATACATCAAGGGGTGGCGCGAGGGCTATGGCATTTATTCGTTCTCTGACGGCGAACGCTACGAGGGGCAGTGGTTTCAGGATCAACAACACGGGCACGGAACCTATTATTTTGCCAATAACAACAAGTATGTGGGCCTCTGGTTCCGCGATTATCAGCAGGGACAGGGAACGATGTTCTACTATAACGGCGACAAATACGTAGGCTCGTGGGTGCGAGACAAGCGCGAAGGCAAAGGTCGTTACACCTATTCGAGCGGTGCATATTACGACGGTCAGTGGAAAGATGACCGGAAAAGCGGTCGCGGTTTCTTTGATTGGGGCGACGGAACCACCTACGATGGCATGTGGGCCAACAATCAACGGTCGGGCAAAGGCACCAATAAATATGCCGATGGTGACGTATATATCGGTAATTGGGCTGATGATATACAGAACGGAAGAGGCATTTATAAGTTCCAAAACGGCGATGTTTACGAAGGAGACTACGTGCAGGGAGAACGCACGGGCGAAGGAATTTTCAAATATGCCAACGGAGATCGCTACACAGGACACTTTGAAGAAGGAGCCAAAAGCGGGCAGGGAACGTTCGAATGGCGGTCGGGCGACGTCTATATAGGGCAGTGGAAGAACGACTTACAGAATGGTCGTGGCAAACTGATCAAGAAGTCTGGCGATACCTTTGAGGGCGATTTCAAGAACGGAAAGTTTGACGGTGAGTTGATTATCCGCTATGCCAACGGCAGCCGTTTCAAGGGAACATACCGCAAAGGAAAGCGTAATGGCGCGGCAATTGAGGAGGACAAGAACGGCAACCGCTTTGAAGGCAGCTACGTGGACGACCGCCGTGACGGCCGTTTCGTGGAGAAAGACCGCAACGGAAACATCACCCGAACAGGGAGATATGAGCTTGGCAGGAGGTTTGAAGATTGATGCAGCCCCCCGATTCGTTTGGAAATGACAGGCAATAAGATAGATATTCTTGGGCAAGATGAGGCCTTTCGACCGCTTCCCAAGGTCAGAACATAAAATATTGATGATATGACAACAAAGAAAGACACCGTGAAAAAGGTAACGACAAAAGCCGTTAAGCCACAGCCCCCCAAGCATATCGGCCTTGTAAAGAACGACCCCTACTTGGAACCCTACGAAGATGCCATTCGCGGGCGCCACGAACACGCGCTGTGGAAGCTGTCGCAGTTGACCGACGGCGGCAAGAAAACCTTGTCGGATTTTGCAAACGGCCACGCTTATTACGGGCTTCACAAGCTCTCGCGCGGCTGGGTTTTCCGCGAATGGGCCCCGAATGCTACGGCCATTTACCTCGTAGGCGACTTCAACAACTGGTCGGAAGACGAGGCATATCGGGCAAAACGTGTGGAAGGAACAGGGAATTGGGAACTCCGGCTGCCTGAAAAAGCCATGCATCATGGCGATTTGTTCAAGATGCATGTCAAGTGGAATGGAGGCGAAGGTGAGCGTATTCCGGCTTGGGCCACACGCGTTGTGCAGGACGAAGTGACCAAGATTTTCTCGGCACAAGTGTGGAATCCCAAGGAAACCTACCAATGGAAGAAAAACAGTTTCAAGCCCCATACTTCACCGTTGCTGATTTATGAGTGTCACATCGGTATGGGACAAGATGCCGAAAAGGTGGGCACTTACACGGAATTCAAGGATAATGTGCTGCCGCGCGTGGTCAAAGCGGGCTACAACTGCATTCAGATCATGGCCATACAAGAGCACCCTTACTACGGCTCCTTCGGCTACCACGTGAGTTCTTTCTTTGCTCCTTCGAGCCGTTTCGGCACACCCGAGGAACTGAAGGCCCTCATCGATGCGGCCCATTCCCAAGGCGTTGCCGTCATCATGGACATCGTTCACTCGCATGCCGTGAAGAACGAAGTCGAGGGTTTGGGCAATCTTGCCGGCGACCCCAACCAATATTTCTATCCCGGCGACCGTCATGAGCATCCCGCATGGGACAGCCTTTGCTTTGATTATGGCAAGGACGACGTTGTCCATTTCCTGCTTTCGAACTGCAAGTATTGGCTCGAAGAGTTTCATTTCGACGGTTTCCGTTTCGACGGTGTCACCTCTATGCTCTACTACAGCCATGGATTGGGTGAGGCATTCTGCAACTATGGCGACTATTTCAACGGGCACGAGGACGACAATGCCATCTGTTATCTGACCTTAGCCAACCTGCTTATCCATGAAGTGAACCCGAAAGCGATCACCATTGCCGAGGAGGTGAGCGGCATGCCCGGCCTTGCTGCTAAGTTTGAAGACGGCGGATTCGGCTTCGATTACCGCATGGCAATGAACATACCCGACTTCTGGATCAAAATCATCAAGGAGCAAAAAGACGAGAATTGGAAGCCCAGTTCCATCTTTTGGGAGGTAAAGAACCGGCGAATTGACGAGAAAACGATTTCCTATTGCGAGAGTCATGACCAAGCACTCGTGGGAGATAAGACCATTATCTTCAGGTTGATAGATGCCGATATGTACTGGCATTTCAAGAAAGGCGACGAGAACGATATGGCCTTCCGCGGTATTGCGCTCCACAAGATGATACGCCTCGTGACGGCATCGACCATCAACGGCGGCTATCTGAACTTCATGGGCAATGAGTTCGGGCACCCTGAATGGATAGATTTCCCACGCGAAGGCAACGGTTGGAGCTATAAATATGCACGACGGCAGTGGAATCTTGTCGATAACAAGGAGCTTGATTACCATTATCTGGCCGACTTCGACCGCGAAATGCTGAAGGTCATCAAGAGCGAGCGCAACTTCAACCGCACGCCGGTGCAGGAAATATGGCACAACGACGGCGACCAAGTGCTGGCATACATGCGAGGCGAGTTGCTCTTCGTGTTCAACTTCTCGCCCGTGAGGTCGTTCACCGACTACGGTTTCCTTGTGCCTGTGGGCAGCTACGACGTGGTGCTCGACAGCGACAACAAGGCTTTCGGAGGAAATGGACTGAATGACGACACCATGACACATCTCACGAACCACGATCCACTCTATGCCGATGCGCACAAAGCGTGGCTGAAGCTTTATTTGCCGGCACGCACGGCTTTGGTGTTAAAGAAAAAATGATTTCAAACCAATGTCTGAGGATACTTTAAAAAGGCACGGCACACGCCCTTATCAAGTGGCATGTGCCGTGTTGTTTCTTGTTTTCACGTTCTGTTATCTTTATTTCTATCAGGATAACCTGTTGGCCATGGGCCAATACGTGCTTTCAAAGGGGCGAACACACTACAATCACATGGTCGGTGCAGTGCTCCTCACGCTTGTCTTGTGGCTGTTGCAAATCGGTTGCAACCTCTTATTCCGGTTGAAAGGTCGTTCTCATGCGCTGACCTACGTGCCTTCGGTCGTCTGTCTGACAGCGATCACCTCCATCGGCAGCGACATCGTGCAGGGCGTGACGCTCGGTTGGTGGTGGATAGTCGCTCCGTTTCTGATAACCATCGCCCTTGTCGCGATGTGCTATGCCCGCCGGTCGCAGGCCTACGAACCGCTTGAGCACAGTGGGCAAGGGCTTTTGGGCCGTTGGGCATGGGTCAACTACGGCGGTCTTTTGGTGCAGTTCTTCTTCGTTGCGCTTTGTTCCAATCACAACCAAGTGCTCCACACGCGATTGGAAATCGAACAGCATGTCATGGATGGCACATATCGGCAGACACTAAAGGTGGGAGCGCATTCCCTACACACGGATTCCACGCTGACTTGCCTGCGCATATACTCCCTGTCATTGGCCGGGCTGCTCCCCGAACGGCTGTTTGAATATCCGTTGGTAGGCAATTCGGCGGCCATGTTGCCCGATAATCCGGGCGTAAACTTCCTGATGTGTGGAAAGGATAAGTTTTATCAGCATTTAGGTGCATGGTTCCGCCAACCGATGCACACGATGCACTATCTTCGTTTCATTCATCGGCACGGCTTGCCCACGCCCGCCGCCCACGACTATCTGCTCTGCGCCCATTTGTTAGACGGAAACTTGGAGGCCTTCGTCCGCACCATCGGCAAGTATTATGACCTGAAGCGGCCACTTCCCAAGCACTATCGCGAAGCTCTCGTGCTTTATAATCACCTGCGGTCGAGCCCCTACGTCGTCTATCACGACAGCGTGATGGATGCCGATTTCACCGATTTTCAGTCGCTTGCTCGGCAGTATGGGCGCCCTCGCCAACGTCTCTCGGCCCTGCGCGACACATATGGGAACACCTATTGGACATATTATTATCGGTTGAAACATTGAGATAATCCCTTTTTTGTTCTTCCTCCATGGAGGAAGAACATTCCTTTTTTGTTTTATTATTATCCGACGCGTCGGACGACCGTTTTTACGTCAGTTCGGGATAAGAATATTTAGACTGAAACCTCGACGAGGTAGCAGAATAAAGGCGGAGCGAGCGATGTGCGTAGCCCCCGCTGTCGTGACGGGAGCGGCAGGAACCTTGAAGAGGTGACGGAACGAAGCAGGAGTTGTTTCCGCTGGTCCGTCACCCCCCCCTCGGGATTCCCGCCGACACATTTTTTAATGTTTAACTCATAGCGGAACTTCCGCTAACACATTTTTTAATCTTTGACCCTCGGCGGAACTTCCGCCGATACATCTTTTAACTTTTAACCTCCGGCGGAACTTCCGCTAACACATCTCTTAACTTTTAACCTCCGGCGGGACTTCTGCCAATACATTTCTTAACGTTTAACCTCCGGCGGAACTTCCGCTAACACATCTTTTAACTTTTGATTCCTAGCGGAACTTCCGCCGATACATCTTTTAACTTTTAACTTCTCGCGGAGTTTCCGCTGATATGTATTTTACCCTCTTGGCTTCCAGCAGAGGTTCCGCTACGTGTCTTTTGTTTCTCGAAGTCTCGGCGGAGGCACCGAGGCTCTTTTTGAATTTTTCCCCCATTAGGATTTATTCCGAACTCGCGTATTTTTGGTTTTCTTCCTAATTTACATCGGATTCACATTAAATCAAAACATATAAAAAAGGAAATCGCGAGGAATATGGACTTATCCCGGATTTCCTTTGTTTTCTCAGAAGGTGGAAGCTTCTCTAAGAATGGCAGGCAGACTTACTGCTGGACGACCTTCTTCGTTGTCCCGTCGCTCATCTTGACGATATTCAGTCCGCGCTGCATCTTTTGCAGTTGACGGCCGTCGGGCGTGTAAATAGCTTTGACGGTAACGTCGCCCGATGTTACGACTTCCGATATGCCGGTAGTATTGTCGGGAACGATAGTTACTTCGCCGGGATAAATCTGGTCGTCGTCGTCGATAAGTTCATAATAAGTAAGATAGGGTCTCATACCGAACTTCACACCGGGTGTTGCGATGTGGCAGTTCTTCAACTGATAGGCTTTGAGATTGCCTATACCCGACATCGCAGAACTGCCATTCGTGAAACCTTTCGCCTTTACCGTGGCATTGTCGATGACGAGTGTCAGACATTTATTTCCTTTATTTTCAGCACCGAGGAGACTCCGCTTCTCGCCCTGCACATCGAACTTGCAATCCTTGATGGTCAGCGTGTGGGGAGCTGAGAGGTTCTGCTGCATGGCAGTTTCAAGTTTGCTACGTACCGTGAGCGAGCCGCTACCCGAAAACTCAACATCGCAGTCTTTCATGTAAAGTGCTTGCCATCGACAGTTCACAAGATTATTTCCCACAAGGACGATCTTTACCAATGGCATATCTTCGAAACGGAGAAAAGTACTGTTTGTGTTTGGCAGATTAACGTTGTCGAGCGTGAGCGTAGCGGTGGCCTTGTTCCACGTTACTGTACCCGTTCCCCCGTGGGGCGTGAAGGAGCCGTCTTCAGTAATTTCGTCACCTTTCACTATCACTTTTTGTGCCTGCACACTGGTTGTCCACATCATGCCTGCAAGGGCTAGGAGGACTGTAAAAAGCGTATTCTTTTTCATAATGCACTGATTTTTTAGGATGAATAATACCGGGGGAGTCTACCCCGCCTTTCCGACGGGAGAAGACTCGTGAAGCCCTGCTATCGTCAGGGAACGATGGTCACTTCTCCGGGATAGCTTTTATTGTTGGTGTCGATGAGTTCGACGTAGGTGAGATAGGGTCTCTTGCCAAACTTTACACCTGCTGTGCTGACATGGCAGTTCATCAACTTACAGTCTTTGAGATTGGCTATGCCTGACATCGTTGCGCCGTTTTCAGCAGTGTAGCCTTTCACCTTCACTGTAGCATTATCAATGACGAGCGTCAGCCTCTCTGTTCCCTGTCCTTTGCTGTAGCCGAGGATACTCCGCTGCTTGCCCTGCACGTCGAACTTGCAATCCTTGATGGTCAGCGTGTGAGGAGCCGACAAGTCCTGCTGTATGGCATCATTTACTTCGCTGCGTGCCGTGAGCGAGCCTGCACCCGTAATTTCGACATTGCTGTCTTTTATATAAAGTGTGTGCCACTTGGAGTTCACGAGATTCTCGCCCACAAGGACAATCTTCAACAGCGGAATGTTTTCGCAACGAATGAAAGTACTGTTTGCTTCTTCTACCTTAACATAATCGAGGGTGAGCGTAGCCTCTTCCTTGTTCCACGTCGCCGTACCACCACCGAGATGAATGCTAGTATCATCGGTGTAGTCCGTTCCGAAGAGTGATAAGGTCTGCGCCTGCATACCG
>ERZ772960.585-NODE-585-length-32059-cov-3.219691_pt1 | contig 32059 bp, 29 predicted proteins | sample MGYA00580678_ERZ772960 | MGnify/ENA primary metagenome ERZ772960 (study PRJEB29015, sample SAMEA2737930) | human oral metagenome | biome: human oral; feature: human-associated habitat; material: dental | place: China | collected 2059 ... | reverse complement strand
GATGCAGTACGCTCGGTCTACGGCACTCGCGATTTCCTCCGCTTCCTCTTTCGTAAAACGGGAGGAAAATGCCGCATCGAGATGCAGATCCGCCGTATGAATTAAACGCACCATAATCTTTTCCCTATAGCTTTCTTGCTTGATTTCTTTCTTGCTTTCCTGTACTGCATTGCTGCAAGCAAAGAAGAAAACCGTCCTTACTGCAACATGGCAACCGCGCGTTCCAAAATCCCCGTCATCTTCGCCATGGCAAGTCCATAATTACATATCGGAATCCCTTTTGCAAGGAAGTCCTGATACCGTGATTGTACTTCTCTTTCACTAAGCATACAAGCACCGCAGTGAATCATGAGTCTGACGCTCTTCTGTTCTTCTTCGGAGAGAAATCCTTTCCCTTCACTAAAAACAAAGCGGAGCTCTTTTCCGCTATAGTTTCTCAGCATCTTCGGAAGCTTCTCCGTTCCAATATCTCCGCACTGTCTGTGATGCGTACAGCCTTCCGCAATATAGACGGTATCTCCGTCCTGTAAGTCGTCCAGTATACGGCAGCCCTCTAAGGCATAGGAGAGAAACCCTTTATAGCGTGCCATCAGAATCGAAAAGGAGGTCAAGGGCTGCTCCTTCGGTAATATCCGCTCCACTTCTCGAAAAGCCTGCGAATCGGTCACCACAAGCTTTGCCCTCCCATGCATGCTCTCCATCACCATGCATAGTTCTTCTACCTGTGTCACAATCGGAATCGCATGATAGTCGAGGAGATCACGGATCGCGAGCTGTTGCGGGAGAATGAGTCTTCCCTTCGGTGCGGAAGCATCAATCGGTGTCACCAGGATAACCCGGTCTCCCTTTGACACGAGTCCGGAGAAAATGCGCCTCTCTTCCCGCTCTCTCGGTAAGGCATTCCCGAGTGCTTCTTTGATTTCCCAAATTCCCGATAACTGCACGGAAGAGCAGAGGAAGACCCCTTTGATTCCGGGCAAATAATCTTCTGTTATGGGGAAATGCGTTTCTTCTGTTTTAAACAATTGCTTTTCTTTCATTCCATCCTTGAATCGCCGAAGCAGATCCGAAAGAAATTCCCGTTCCCGCTCAGGAAGACAATCCGACTTAGTAAGAACGAGAAAGGCCGGAATATGCTCTTTTTGGAGCGAAGAAAGAAAGGTCCTTTCCTCTTTCGGTAAGAAAAAATCTCCGTCATCCCGGGAAAATGCGGGATTTTTTGCAAAGTGCTTTTCCCATTCTTCCAGAAAAACCTTCCCGGAAAGCACAATAAGGGCAATGTCCGTCTCGCGAATCACCTCTTGTGTTCGTTCAACGCGCATTGCCCCAAGCTCTCCTTCATCATCCAATCCTGCCGTATCCAGCAGAACGACCGGTCCCAGCGGAAGAATCTCCATCGTCTTTCTAACGGGATCTGTCGTCGTACCCGGAATATCCGAAACGAGGGAAACCGGCTGCCCCGAAATAGCATTCATCAGACTCGATTTCCCTGCGTTTCTTCTCCCGAAGAAGCTGATATGAACACGTTCACTTTGCGGTGTCTCCTGTAAGCTCATACTTCCTCCCTTAGCAAAAAAGTGTGCTTATCTTTATTTTTCGGCTATCGCTACGGAGGACAATCTGAGCCCGTGGGTTCTTCGTTTTTGGTATGGTAAAAACTTAGAACCCCTACGTGGCGAGGTTAGCGAGAGCGTGTCCTTCCGTATGATAGCCGTAAAATATAAGAAATATCATTTTTCTTGTTCTGTTGCACAGCAAAGTTAGAAGTAAAAATCCCGCTTGTTGGACTGATAGATGCTTTCAATATGCTCCCCTGCAATTCTGCTTCGGTTTGCGTTCGGAATCGTCTCCAATTCCTCCTCAATAAGCTCTTCTCCGCATTTTCTGGTTTCGGGGCTTGCATAGTCGGTAAGGTACTCCGCCAAAGTCATTAAAGCGTTCGGGTGACAGCAGTTCTGAATCTGCCCCGACTTGCAAAGGGACATAAAGCGGTCGCCCGTTCGTCCTTCTCTGTAGCAGGCGGTACAGAAAGACGGAATATAGCCGAGGTCCATGAGCCATTTCACCACTTCATCAAGGGTTCTCTGGTCGGAAACGTCAAACTGCTCCGTATCATGCGGTCTTTCTTTGTCCGTGTATCCGCCGACGGAAGTTCTGGATGCACCGGAAATCTGGGAAATCCCCATGGCGAGCGCTTTCTTCCGCACTTCTTCCGACTCTCTGGTCGAGATAATCATCCCGGTATAGGGTACGGCAATGCGAATGCAGGCAATAATTTTGGCAAAGATTTCATCATCAATTCCGTTGTCAAACTGGGTCGGGTCAATGTCATCCGCCTTTTTCAGTCTCGGCACGGATATGGTGTGCGGACCCACGCCGTGCACGGCTTCCAGGTGCTCCGCGTGCATGAGAAGTCCTGCGAACTCATAACGGTACTTATCCAGTCCGAAGAGAACACCGATTCCCACATCATCGATTCCCCCTTCCATAGCCCTGTCCATCGCTTCCGTATGATACTTATAGTTGTGCTTCGGTCCGGTCGGATGTAAGGCCTCATAGCCCTCTTTATGATAGGTTTCCTGGAAAAGAATATAGGTTCCGATACCCGCCTCTTTTAACTTCCGATAATTCTCCACTGTGGTCGCCGCAATATTGACATTGACTCTACGAATATCTCCATTTTTATGATGAATGCTGTAAATGGTCTTGATACTCTCCAGAATATACTCTATCGGATTGTTGATCGGGTCTTCTCCGGCTTCCAGAGCAAGTCTCTTATGCCCCATATCCTGCAAAGCGATAACCTCTTTTTTGATTTCTTCCTGCGTCAGCTTCCTTCTTCCAATCGTCTTGTTCTTCGCATGATAAGGACAGTACGTGCAGCCGTTTACACAGTAATTCGAGAGGTAGAGGGGAGCAAAAAGTACGATTCGGTTGCCATAAAAGGCCTTCTTGATTTCCTCTGCGAGAGAAATCATCTTTTGATTCAAATCGGGGATTTCACACGCTAAAAGCACGGACGCCTCTCTGTGATTTAATCCTGTACAGTCCAGACTTCCATCCGGCTTATATTTCGGTTTTGCTTTTTCTAATAGGGATTCGATATACGCCCGATCGTTTTTCTTCTCATCCGCAAAACGGAGCGTTTCCAGAATTTCCTCATGGGAAATGAATTCTTCGGCTTCTAATGATTTTGGATTGTAAGTCATAATTCCTCCTTCTTTCGGTCTGAGTACCGATTCCGCCATGGCCTTCTTTCAGCCCTTGCAAAATCAGGATACATTCCGCTCAGATACAGTACTTTTTAGATCAATATGTAATTTTCTTGACATCTCCCCGATCCACAAGAAGATGGGCACCGATGGATTCCATCCTTCTCGAAAGACAGGCTCTGCACTGTGCAGACTCATCTCCGGTACAAATCTTGTTGTCATAGAGGAGATATTTCTTTCTGACCGCTGTCGGCGAAAGATTCGGCATAAGGACATTCGCTCCGGAGAGGATGCCCAATTCCCGCCCCCGTTTATCGATGGTTCCCAGTGCGGTCGTCGCCGGAATCAGCATATTCGGGTGAATCAGGCGAAGAAGCGATAAGAGAAACAGGGTGTCTTGCAATGTTCCCGCCTTTTCTCTCGCAAAGACTGTCGCGTGTTGCGGAATAAACGGGCCGATGCCGCACATATCCGGCTGAAATTCCTGAATAAAATACAGGTCTTTCGCCAGAGTCTTCGCGGTCTGATGAGGAGAACCCACCATAAAACCGCAACCCACCTGAAAGCCGATGTCCTTTAACTCCTTGAGACAACGCATCCTGTTCTCCCAGCTCAGCTCCTTCGGATGAAGGTACTGATAGTGTTCTCTGTCCGCCGTCTCATGGCGAAGAAGATAGCGATCTGCTCCCGCGCGAAAATACTTCTCGTAAGATGCACGAGACTTCTCTCCTATGGAAAGGGTTACAGCACAATCCGGAAATCCTTTCTTGATGGCCTGCACAATCTCAACGATCTTCTCATCCGTAAAATAGGGATCTTCCCCGCCTTGCAGGACAAAAGTGCGAAATCCGAGGCGATAGCCTTCCGCACAGCAGGAAAGAATTTCTTCCTTGCTGAGCCTATAGCGCTCCACTTCCTGATTTACCCGCTGTATTCCGCAGTAGTGGCAATTGTTCTTGCAATAGTTCGTAAATTCAATGAGTCCTCTCGTATAGACGCCCCGCCCGTAGTACTTCTCCGTGCATTCCCTTGCAAGCTGCCGGGCAAGTTCTTCGTCTGCCTCCGTTCGCTCCCGAAGCAAATATTCGTAAGAGGAAAGCTCTAAGCGATGCAGATGATAGAGTTCTTGCAATAAGGTGCGGACAACGTTCTCAGATGCTCCCCCCTCCGGCATCGCTTCCTTTCTACACTCCTGCATAGGCCGTCTTTACGCTGATTCCCGGAATGTTGCCAATCTTTCCGGCAAGAGCAGAAATCGTGTCATTCGGCGCATCCAGCGCAATCGACACGATATGCACTTTCTTCTTTCCATAGGGCAGTCCCATTCTTCCCACAATGTAATCTCCATATTCATGAAGCAGTGCATTGAGTACATCTACGGAATCCCTGTCCTCTACGATAATCGCCATCACGGCAATTCTGCTCTCCTGTTCCATAAGCAAATCCTCCTTCCCTATCCGTTCCTGCAATTTCCGTTATCGTATCCGCTCGTCACTCTCGGAAAACAGTAAAACGGCAATTTATATTTTGTTATTATAGCATAATAGAAAATGGATTATTTGATATATTTATAGGTATTATGTATACATTCTACTGTGTCGGTTGCTTCTTGAATGATTTATTCAACTCTTATAATAAACAAAGATTTTTAAGGCAAACGAGATACCGCACGTTATAAGAGTGATACTCGCTATGAATAGAAAAGTGGCGAACCCGAGAGTCCCGCTCCCGATTCGCCACTTTATTTCTTTTTTTTCCAACTCTGACACGCTTTACTAAAAAAGCTTTACCATGAAAGTGATCCTTTGAATCCTCTACTCCGGAAGTTCTACCAAAAACTCCAAGGAATGCCCGAGCAGTTCCTGCGGTTCTACCCGAAATTCTTCCGCGAGCTCCTTTAAGCGCTTGTCAACCAGATACTCGTTCTTCTTTTCATAGTTCCTAAGCTTCTTCCCGTGCAGGAAAAACTCACTGATTCCATGCGCTTTTCCGCCTATTTTCCGCATCATACTGATGGAAGCTTCATTATCCGCATCCACTCTTCCCCGAAAGACGCGCTCTCCGGTACGCCTTTTCAACGCCTTCATAAGAAGGAGCAAGCTCTCGGGTCCGATACCCTGCCCCTGATACTTCTCTTTCAGGGCGATAGCCATCTCCCATGGCTTTGCCTGCAAGTTCAAAATCCCGCAATACCCAAGGAACACGGCATCCCAGTTAAAGATACTGTAATACGCCCGATTCTTTCGGAAAAACTCTTCCCAAAGCTTTTCTAAAAAATCCTCGTCTGAAAATGCCTCCTTAAAGAAAGACACATCCTTCTCCACTTCCAGATAGTCCTTCCTGTCTTTCTCTTGCATACCAAGCAGACAAAGCCGTTCTCCTTCAATCAAAAGTTCTCCCGCCTTCGGCAAGGCTTCCGGATTAAAAGCCGGGCTTCGTTTCTCGGGACTATCCTCCTCACATCGCTTAATTTCTTCCTGTAAGTCAGAAAAGAGGCCGCCAAATCCCTCAGCTGCCTCTCTGTCTCCGTCAAATACTCTATGAATTTTTCTTCTTCTTTTCTCTATCCGCTCTAACAATTCCGAAAACATCATCTGTTCTTTCAAATGAATGTTTCTTTCCTCCATTTCTTTCTGCATAGGCACCCCTTTCTGTAGGCTGCCATCCTACCGATTCTATTGTACATGGAGGGAGAGAAAGTTCCTAGTGCAGACAGGCATAAAAGTTTTTTGCCACTTATATAGATTTAAAATGAATAATTTATACTTCGTCTATATCCATAATCTTCTGTCCCGCCGCTTTCTTCATCCTAAAGATCGTAAGGTGAATCCTACGGCAAAGCAGTTCGAATGTTGAACATGAACTTGCATCTCTTGAAAAGGCACTGGTGATATAGTATAATACCCGCAAAAGCAAAGTTGGCAACTATTAAAGCGATGAGTTCATTTGCTGTTCTTGGTGATTCTCCACCATTTTAAAGAGAGAAGCGATAATGTTCGGTGATTCTCAGCCAATAAATGAGAGACGATAAAGTTTGGTAATCAGCAACCATGATAGCTGACGATAAAGTAAGGGGAGCCTCAAGGCTTCCCTCTTTTCATAAGGAGCGAAAATTGAATTTTGAAGAATTTCGTTTTGTATTTATAGATACAGAGTATTTAAAATATTTAAGAGGTTTTGATCCTGAAATATTTTTTTCATCCAATACAGACTATTCCAAAAAGCCGCATCTGGGTATTTTAACGAACTGCAATGGTCGAAAATATGTAATTCCACTCACGTCCGTAAAACAAAAGCATATTCCCTGGGGAGATGTGACCGCAACAAATTATCGTATATATGAAGAAATTGATATAAGGTCAGCCAAAACAGATCAATATGATATTATTGTTGATGAATCGGATTTTAATAAGCTACGACAGAGAAACATTCCGGAAGATGAGTTTATTTACCACAAAAAAAGAATTCTTTCTGTCCTGGAAATCAAAAAAATGTTCCCCGTAATGGAAGGGGTATACACCTATGCAGAATTAAGTACCAAATCAGCGAACCTTGAAGAAGAACAACGGAGAAACCTGATGATTAAAGAGTATTTCTTCTGCAAAAAAATAAAAGCACAGATTGAAAACAAAGCTAAAAAAATATATGAAAAACAGATGCAGTCCGGAGTGGTTGCACAGTATCACTGCAATTATCAATTGTTGGAAACTGCAGCTGACGCGTATAAAAAAGAGGTCCCTTCGGACAATTAAAAACCGACTCCGGGAAGTTTTTCCCCTCCCTTAAAATAGAGAAACAACGAATTTTAACCACGCATTTCTTCGTCTATATCCACAATCTTCTGTCCCGCCGCTTTCTTCATCCGATTCATCAGGGCAAAGCCCACTCCTTCTTCGGAATATGCTTCTGACAGGATAAGTTCCACCCCTTCTTCATCGCAATCCCGAAGTATACGAAAAAGATTGTGTGTCATCGATAACGGTTCTTCCCGCTTTCCCAGTACTTTCAAGAAAATTCCCTTTTCCGCACAAAACGAAGCGTACTCTTTCTTCGTCTCTTCCGCGCAAAGAATGGCAATCTTGGAAAGCTCCGAATCCTTCCGCCTATTTTCTTGGCTTTCCTGTCGCTTGTCCCTCCCCCTATTCTCTTTCTTATCCTGCCGCCTTTCCTCTTGGCTTCCCGCCTGCTCTCCCCGCTCGCTCAGAAAGCGCAGAATTGCCTCCGGAATTCTCTTATCCGAATTCTCCGCCTTACGCGCGCGAAAAAGAATCATCTCCGCACGCGGCGCATAGTGACGGTATTTCATCCCCGGTGCCTTCGGAATGAAACCATCCTCCATCTTTTTTCCAAGCAGGGTCGGGTCGACCTCCGGTTTCTCCGAAAGCACCTCTTCCAAATCCTTAAGCGTAATGGCTCCCGGCCGAAGCAGCGTGGGACAGTCCGTACTCATATCCAGGATGGTTGACTCTACTCCGATGCCGACCGCTCCGTCATCCAGAATGCCCTCGATTCGTCCGGCAAGGTCATGATAAACGTGCGCCGCCTCCGTCGGGCTCGGGTGCCCTGAAAGATTCGCGGACGGCCCCGCAACGGGAATCCCCGCCTTCTCAATCAGAGAAAGAGTAAGAGCATTGTCCGGACAACGAATCGCCACCGTTTGCAGTCCTCCCGTGCTCTCAAGGGGAACCAGGGGAGACTTCTTCATAATCAGAGTAAGCGGTCCCGGCCAGAAAGACTCCATGAGGAGTCTTGCCTTTTCCGGAATCGAATCTACAAGCGGAAGCACCTCTTCGATTTTTGCCACATGCAAAATCAAAGGATTGTCAGAGGGACGCCCTTTCGCTGCATAAATCTTTCTCGCCGCTTCCGGATCCAGACCATTCCCCCCTAAACCGTAAACCGTTTCTGTAGGAAATGCGACCAAGCCTCCCCGTCGAAGGATTTCCGCCGCTTCGTCTATATTCTCTTTGGAAAATATCTTCGTTTCCATGCCAAATGCTCCTATAAAGCCGAATACACAAGCTCCGCCTGTTTTCTCTGCATTCTTCTATGAAGCCGGATGCGCTTTTCTCTCCAAGCAGAAAAACGCATTCCGCCTATTTCGTCTGCAAAATTCCCCAAAAGCCTTCCGGCTCCTGTCCAAGCTTCCAAGCAGCAATTCCCTGAATACCCTTTTCCGTAAGTAGCTTCTTCTTCATCTCCATGGACTTCTCATCTTCCATCCAGATTTCCTTCTTCTCGCCGTCCACTTCTATGCTGCCGTAATTCTGCCCGATTTCTTGATCAAAAGTGAGGGAAACCTGATTCTTGCTGATCCAATCCTGTGCCGCTTTGATGGACATCGCTTCCGAGCGAAGCTTTCCGGACTTGTCTGTAATCCAGACACGCGTATAGAAAGGAAGCGCAATAATGATGCGTTCCTTATCGATTACCGCTTCACTCTCCTCAATTCCGCGACGCACGTAGGATAGAGAGGAAACGGATCCCGCCTCCTCCGATCCGGCATAGTGCTCGTCGTAGCACATAATCACGACGTAATCACATACCGTACCCAATTCCTTGATATTGTAATACTCGTTATACTTATACGGAACATAGCAATCTACACTCAGGAAGAATCCTTCTTTTCGGCAAGCAATCGAAAGTTCTCGCATAAATTCAAGATAATCTCTTGCCGCTTTTTCCGGAAGAAGCTCAATATCGACGTTGATACCGTCGATTCCCTTTGCCTTCATGTCGGATAGCAATGCGGAAATCAACTTTTCCCGCTTCTTTCCACTGGACAGGAGACTCTTTAAATCGATTTTGCCGGCATCGAAGTTATTGATGGTGGCAAATACTTTTCTTCCGCTGCTGTGACAAAGCGCCACATAATTGGCATCACTATACGAAACGAAATTCCCGTCACTGTCTTTCAGACTGTACCAGGTAGGCGCAAGGACATTGACTCCTGCGGCATTCGGAAGCAAGCTCGGAAGTCCCTGATTCGACTGCGCATTCGTAATCTGATGAAAGGCCATGAGCGGATAAACCCCTTCTCCCAGATTCTTATGGCTGTACTCCGGCTCCTGAAAATTGCTTTTCTCTTCCTCTTCTTTCAGCTCTCCCAAGCGACTGTTCCTGAGATAGCCGATAAAGCCGTCCTCCGTCTCTACCTGCGACCATTTCTCCATTTTCTTCAGAATCAGAACCTTTGCTCCTGCCTGTAAATCCGTTAAAATCGGGCTCTTTACGCCTCCCTGCACTCGCACTGCCTCCGCCTTCTTCAGATTGGAGACGGAACGCTTTTTGAACTCATTTTCCAAAAATACTCTTTTATGCTCTCCATCCGTAAAGCGATGGGTAAGGACTGCCGTATGCTTTTCAATGAGAGATAAGCTGATAAAAATCTGTTTTCCCTCTGTAAAGAAAGATACTTTCCCGTCTTCTCCCTTCTCCCCATCCGTAAACAGGAGAAGTTCTTCCGGAAGGGCGTAACGGAGATTTTTCTCTACATCATCGTAATAAAAACGAATATTCAGATTCCGCACCACAAAACGATAAGGAAGATAGACTTCCCCATCCTTTAGCCTTCCGATGGTCAGTTTTTCGCCATCTTTTACTTTCTCATGATTTAAAAACAGCTCCACATTGTCTCCGGAAACGGAGAAGTAGCTGTTTAAATCCGCGCGTGCCTTGGTCGGCATATATTTCTTTACATAATAAAAGGTACCGAAACCGGCTATCCCTAAGAAGAAGAGGAGGAAAATAAGGAAGAAAGGAAGGAAACTCCGCCCTTCCTTTCTTCCTCTACCCCTGCCTCTTCCCTTTGTTTCGAACTCTGTCTTCTCCATTTTCCTTACCCTACTCTTCCTGTTCTGCAAGAATTTACTTTTTTTCTAACCTAGCGAGCTTTTCCGCCTGATCCTCGGTAATCAACGGATCAATGAGGAGATCCAAGTCTCCGCCAAGCACCGCATCAATGTTGTACAGGGTCAGTTTGATACGGTGATCGGTTACTCTTCCCTGCGGGAAATTGTAGGTTCGAATCTTCTCCGAACGGTCACCGGTTCCGAGCTGGGAGCGCTTTTCCTCCGCATTTTCCTTCTGCTGCTTCTCCAGTTCAATCTCATAGAGTCGCGCGCGAAGAAGACGCATCGCCTTCTCCCTGTTCTGCACCTGGGAACGCTCTTCCTGACACTCCGCAACCATCCCCGTCGGAATATGAATCAAACGAACTGCGGAAGAAGTCTTGTTGATGTGCTGTCCGCCGGCACCGGAAGAACGGAACACTTCCATTTTGACATCGGCAGGATTGATCTCCACTTCCACATCTTCCACTTCCGGCATAACTGCCACCGTCGCGGTCGAAGTGTGGATTCTTCCTCCGCTTTCCGTTTCGGGCACTCTCTGTACACGATGCACGCCCGACTCGTACTTCAGGCGGGAGTACGCACCCTGCCCGTTCACGATGAAAACAACTTCCTTCAAACCGCCGAGTCCCGTCTCATTGAAGGAGACAAGTTCCGTCTTCCAACCCCTTTTCTCCGCATAGCTTGTATACATCCGATAAAGGGATCCGGCAAAGAGCGCCGCTTCCTCTCCTCCCGCTCCGCCACGAATCTCCATGACAATATTCTTATCATCATTTTCATCCTTTGGAAGGAGAAGCAACTGAATCTCTTTCGTAAGCCGTTCCTGATCTTCTTTCGCCGTAGCCAGTTCTTCCTTCGCCATCTCCAGAAAATCCTTATCCTTTTCCGTTTCCAAAATCTGCAAAGCGTCCTTCTCACTCTCTTCCGCTTTTCGGAACGCCGTATAAGCCTTGTAAATCGGCTCCAGGTTGCTCTGCTCAAGAATCAATTTCTTATATTGCGTAATATCGGAGACCACCTCGGGAATCGTGAGATTCTCCATGATCTCTTCGTAATGCTTCTTCACTTCTTCTAAATTTTCAAACATGGGCTCCTCTTTCTTAAGGATAAACTCCTAAATCTGTAGTGCCAAACTTCTCAAGCGACTATAAACAAAAACAGGATAGCTGTCAAATGGCAATCAAAAGAAGCCGATAAGAGAATCTACCGGAATAGAGCGCTCTTTTCCGCGCTTCCTGTGTTATAATCAGCAAAAAAAGGAGGAATAAGACAATGAAACTCACGATTTACGGTAGCCACCAGTGCCCCGGATGTGTAGAAGCAAAGAAGATTCTCACGGAAAAGGGGATTGCCTTTCAGTTTATTGATTTAAGTGAAAACTTACACAGTCTGAAGCAATTTCTCGCTTTCCGGGAGCAGGAAGAAATCTATCAGCCCTTCCGCGAAGCGGCAAAGAAAGCAGACTATCCGGAAGAAGGCAGAATCGGCATCCCCTGTTTCGTTCTCCCGGACGGCGAACGCAGTATGGACCTCAAGTATGTCCTGAAGAAAATCGGGCAGTAACTAAATCCGCCCTTTCTCCGCCTGCCCCTTTGCAAGAACCGCTGCGCCGAGTGCACCGGCGTAGCGTGCATAGGGGTCCGAGTGAATCGGCTTTCCTACCACTTCTGCAAGAATCTCCTGAAAATACTGCGCTTCACAAAGTCCCCCCGTCAAAAAGAGCGGAAGGTCCTGGTCACGAAGGCGCCCCAGCATCTGCGCAACTTTCCCGGCTACGGACTGCAAGATTCCATACGCAATATTTTCCCGCGCTATGCCCTGTCCCACTAAGGAGATGACCTCCGACTCGGCAAAGACCGTGCACATCGAACTGATTTTTACGTCTTCCGTATGTTTCCTTGCGAGCTCATTCAACTCTTCCAGAGAAATATTCAGACGATTCGCCATCACTTCCAGGAATTTTCCGGTTCCGGCAGAGCATTTATCATTCATAAAGAATTCTTCGACGGCCTTCCCTCTACAGGTAATCACTTTCGTGTCTTGTCCGCCGACATCCACCACATTCATAGGTTCTTCCCCGAACAGGCGCATCGCACCTTTCGCATGACAGGTAATCTCCGTCATCGTCTTTCCGGCAAAGGCAACCGCATTTCTGCCATATCCTGTAGCAATGCAGGCATAATGCGCTTCATCCATCGGCATGGGAAGATGCTCTCCTATTGCCTTCAACGCTTCAAAACTGCTCCATCCCGTGGGAACCGTGAACGCCTGCTCGATTTCTCCCTGTTCATCCAGTACAACCGCTTTTCCCGCAGTGGAACCGATATCGATTCCCAAATATTTCCGTTCCATTACCTTCTCCCTACAGCATTTCAATAAATGCCGCCACTCTCGTATTCAACTGCCCGATATCGGACTGGGAATAATCCGTTTCTACATTAATATAAGGAATTCCTTTTTCCTCCGTCACAAAACGGCGAACCTTGTTCGTCTCAATCGCATAAGTATGACAGGCCTGGAGTGTCATGTCGAGGACGCCGTCCGCGTGATAGCTGTCGATCATTTCATCCAAAACGCGGAAACGGTTGTTGTTCGGCGTCATCACGGAGCAGCCGATGGCAAGATACCTTCTGGCAAGTGCTTCATAAATATCGTCCGCGCTCTCATCCACCTGAATTCCCACCGCTTTCTCTCCGGTACAGTTCTCATAGCCGATGACTACGCCGCCATTGTCCTCTACCGCGCGAATCACCTTCTCCGTCGCACCGCCAATCGGACAACCGGTAATAAGGATACGCGGTCTTTTCTCAAAGTGCTTTCCTTCGGCATATTCCCTCTCAATCTTCTCCCGAAGGACCTCCACTTCCTCCGCAAGCTCTCTTCTATCAAAGCGGAAGGTCGAACCGTACAGAACCTTGAAAATATCATAGCCGGAGACCGGCGTCGGATCGTGGCGCATCACCCCGTAAAGATCTTTTAAAGCCTGATTTGCCCGATTATTGATATGCGTCGCCTCACGCACCATCTCTTCCGTAATCTCTACTTCAAACTTCTCTGCAAGGTAGTCCTTCAAGCGCACGATTTCATCCCGATACAGTTTCACGCCGAGTTCTGTCTGCTCATGTGGAAGACGCAGGAAGAACACATCCTTGAACTCGCTCATCAGCTCATACATCTTCTTCTTTCCGTCACAGGTGCTTTCCCCTACTACCACATCGGAAAAATAGAAAAACGGACATTTATTGGTCTTCGCAAAGCCGTAGCTGGATTTAATCAAAGGACAGAGATTCTTCGGAAGGTCTTTCTCCGCCTCGGGAATGGTTTCATCGGAAGTCGAACAAAGAGAAATGCTGGCCGCTCCGGCTGCCATGGCGATTTCCTTCGGAAAATAGGTGCAGTAGGACCCCACTACAGGATGTCCCGCATCTTTCCACTCCTTTACCATAAGAAATGACTTCTGTCTCTGCTCTGAAAAATCGGAAAAGATTTCCGGTAAATCCTTGATTAGTTTCATTGCTTTCCTCCTGATAAACTCTTTATGTCTTAAATAGGATAGAACAATCCATTTTCTTATACAAATTGCATTTAGTTATAAATATGCCGATTTATCCTGTTTATAAATAAAATATTTTTCCGCCTTTTTCGCAGGTCTTTCCGCTTATTGCCCTGTGATACCTTCTTTTCCAGACGCTTCGCTTAGTGATGCCTTCTTTTCCTCCTTTCCGTCCGCTTCGCTTGCTGTAAGCGTTTATTCCGTGATAAAATCGTGAAGTTATGACAATAAAAGGAAAATGAAATAAAATAGAATCCAATGAAAGCGCATGGAATAAAATCGAATGCAATAAATTGCAATGCCATGCCATACTGCACAGCGAAAAAGCACGACAAAGATAAAGGAGCGGGAATGAAGAAAGAACTCAGTAAGAAAGAAATTGAAAATGCACTTTCCCGGTTTGCGTTAGACGGCGAGGTTCGCTCTTATGCCCCCTACGGTTCGGGACATATCAATGACACCTATCTCGTAGAGGCAAATCGAAAGTATATTCTGCAAAGGATGAATACGAACATCTTCAAAAATCCGCGGGAGCTCATGGAAAATGTCTCCCTGGTCTGCGACTTCATGGAGAAGGAAATCCGAAAAAACGGAGGTAATCCGGAACGGGAAGGACTGCGACTCATTCCTCTAAAAAGTGTTGAGGAAATCGGCGGCAAGGAAGCGCGCTACTACTATGAAGACGCGGAGCAAAACTTCTTCCGTATCTATCTTTTCATTGAAAATGCCGTCTCCTACAATCTTGTCGAGAAACCCGCACACTTTTATGAAAGTGCTTACGCTTTCGGCCACTTTCAGAACCTTCTCGCCTATTTTCCGGCAGAAAAGTTGCACGAGACGATTCCCGACTTTCATAACAGTGAAAAGCGCTTTCAACGTTTCCTGGAAGTTCTTCAGAACGATGCCTTGCACCGCCGGACAGACTGTGGGGAAGAAGTGCAGTTCTTCCTTTCTCATAAGAAAGACCTCTCCTACGCCATGGAACTTCTCCGGGAGAACAAGCTCCCTCTTCGCGTCAGTCACAATGACACGAAGCTGAATAATGTTCTCTTTGATAAAAATACGGAAAAAGCGCTCTGCATCATTGACCTGGACACCGTGATGCCGGGGCTTTCCATCTTTGACTTCGGGGATGCCATCCGCTTCGGGGCAAATACCGCGGAAGAAGATGAAAAGGATCTGTCGAAAGTCTCCCTTTCTCTCCCTCTTTTTACCACTTACGTGGACGGCTTCCTTCTGGGTGCAGGCGGAAAGCTCAGTGAAACGGAGATTGCCTCCCTTCCGGAAGGCGCGAAGATCATGACACTGGAATGCGGCATGCGTTTCCTTACAGACTATCTGGAAGGGGATGTCTACTTCCATACCGCTCGTCCCGGGCACAACCTGGACCGAGCAAGAACCCAGATTGCCCTGGTAAAAGACATGGAGCGGAAATGGAAAGAGATGAAAAATGTTGTAGAAAAGCACTGTTAAAGTAGCCTCTTCCATATCGTATTTTCAACGCCATTTTCCCTTATAAAATCCGGCCTTCTTTCCGATGAGTATAGTAGTTCAACACATCAGAAAGGAGGCTGATTTGAAAAATATCGCTCTCATTATTGCCGGCGGGGTAGGAAACAGGATGCATCAGGATATCCCGAAGCAATTTCTTAATGTAAACAATAAACCCATTATCATTTATACGCTGGAGGCCTTCCAGAAGCATCCCAACATCGACGCGATTGAAGTCGTATGCTTAAAGGGTTGGCATGATATTCTGCGCGCGTACGCAAAGCAGTTTGGCATTACCAAGCTGGAAAATATCGTTTCGGGAGGCGAAACCGGCTTACAATCCATCCGAAACGGACTGAAAGATATCGCAAAACGTTACCACGGTGACGATGACATCGTGCTGATTCATGATGCCATTCGTCCGATGGTAAGCCAGGATATCATTTCGGACAATATTCGTGTCTGCCGTGAATTCGGAAACGCCATCACGATGATTCCCTGCACCGCCGTCATGCTGAAAACCATGGACGGGGTAACTTCGGAAGACCAGATTCCCAGAGACAACTTAAAGATTACCCAGACACCGCAAACCTTTTTCTTAAAAGAAATTCTGGAGGTGCATAAAGAAGCCATCGAAAAAGGAATCGACGATTCTATCGCGTCCTGTTCCCTTTATGTAGAACTCGGCAGAAAACTGTATCTCTCCATCGGTTCGGAAAAAAACATCAAGCTCACCACTTCGGAAGATCTGGAAATCTTTAGCGCACTCCTTGCCGTTCAAAGGCCGGATTGGCTTCATCAGTAAAGGAAAGTAGGAAGATACTATGCGAATCGCACTGGGTAGTGATCGAAACGGACTGGATTATAAAAACAGAATTATTGCACACTTGAAAGAGCTCGGACACGAGCCGGTAGATGTAGGAACAAGAGAAAATATCCCCTGCGATACCCCTGTTTTCGCTGCAAAAGCCGCAAAACTCGTTGCTTCAGGAGATTGCAAGTACGGCATCCTCCTCTGCGCAACCGGTACCGGAATGGTGATGGCGGCAAATAAGGTAAAAGGCATCCTCTGCGGACTCGGCTATGCAGACCTTGTGACGGAATATATGCGGAAACATAACGACGCCAATATGATTGCCTTCGGACAAAAACACATGGGCTATGAAGATGTTGAACATAGAGTGGACATCTTCTTAAACACGGATTTTATCGGCGGCCATCATGCCCCGAGAGTGCAGCAGGTACGGGATCTGGAAGAGGGGAAAGAAATTCGGCAGACGCCCATCATGAATCCGAATTGGAAATAACAGAAGAAATAGAATATGAGAAACAGAATATAATAAATAGAATATATAAAATTGATTATAAAAATAGAATATATAATATTATTGGAGATAAAATGATTTTAGATAAAATAAATTGCCCTGACGACTTGGACAATTTGTCCACGGAAGAGCTCTCTGCCCTTTCTCAGGAAATCCGGCAGTGTCTAATCCAAAAGCTCAGTAAAACCGGCGGTCACGTCGGATCAAACCTGGGTGTAGTCGAGCTCACCGTTGCCCTGCATAAGGTCTTCCATTCCCCGGTAGATAAGATTCTTTTTGACGTATCACATCAGTGCTATACTCATAAAATTCTAACCGGACGAAAGCAGGCTTTTCTTGAGGAAGCCCACTTCCATGATGTCACCGGATACAGCCACCCGAAAGAAAGCGAACATGATTTCTTTCCGATGGGACACACCTCCACTGCCATCAGCCTTGCCGCAGGTTTCATGAAAAGCAGAGACCTCCGCGGCGGTAAAGAGAATATCATTGCCGTGATAGGGGATGCTTCACTGGATGGCGGAGAAGCCTTCGAAGCCCTGAATTATCTCAGTGAATTACACAGTAAAGTGATCATCGTCGTAAACGACAACGATATGTCTATCCCGGAAAACTACGGAGGCTTACACGGTCTCCTGAATACGCTGAAAGAGAAAAACGGAGAGGTTCCTCATAACTTCTTCCGCTCCCTCGGTCTGGAATACCTCCTTGTTCGGGACGGGCACGATATGGAAGCGCTCATCAAAGCCTTTTCTGACGCGAAAGACAGCGAGAAAGCCGTAGTGATTCACTGCTGCACACAGAAAGGAAAAGGATATTCCTTCGCGGAAAAAGAGCGGGAAAAATGGCACTGGGCGAAGCCTTTCGATATTGCAAGCGGAGAATTCCTCTCGAACGTACCGAAGGAAAACTACGGCGCCTTGGTTGCAGAGCATCTCCTGACAAAGATGAAGGAAGACCCGAAGGTCGTGGTATTAGCCGCTTCTACCCCCCTCTGCTTCGGCTTTAATGCGGAAAACAGGAAGAAAGCGGGAGCGCAGTATGTGGACGTCGGCATCGCAGAGCAGAATGCCATCAGTATGACTGCCGCCCTCGCAAAAGACGGGGCAAAACCGGTTTTTGCCACAAACAGCACCTTTTACCAAAGAGCGTATGACCAGATTGCGCAGGAAATGGCACTCGGAGAATGCCCCGCGACACTTCTTCTTTCTCACGCTTCGGTTTGGGGACACACGAACGACACGCATGCCGGTTTATATGATATTGCCCTCTTGCAAACCATTCCGAAGCTCTACTATCTTGCACCGACCAATCTCGAGGAATACCTTGCCATGCTCGACTGGAGTTTAGAGCAGAAGGAGCGCACTGTCGCTATCCGTATTCCCTGGACCAAGGTGAACCACGCGAAAGGTGCAGTGAAAAAAGACTATGCGAAAGTTGCCTATTCCGTTACGGAACGCGGAAAAGAGGTCGCTATCCTTGCCCTCGGCAGTTTCTATCAGCTGGGAGAAAGGGTCGCGGAATTACTGAAAGAGCAGGGGTTGCAGCCCACACTCATTAAACCGCAATTTATAAACGGAGTGGATGAAGAGGTACTACAGGACTTAAAGAAAGAGCATCGCCTGCTTGTCACTCTGGAAGACGGTATCCTGCAAGGCGGATTCGGAAGCAAAATTGCACAGTTCTACAGCATGGACATCTTAAAAGTCATGAACAAAGGTTTTTCTACTCCTGTTCCGGTGACCTATCGTCCGGAGGAATACATGGCGGAGAACCGTCTGCTTCCGGAGCAAATCGCGGAAGATATCCGAAAAGCACTGTAGACCATAGATAAAGGATTCACTATGAAGTTAAATAAAATAGAAAGAGCCGAGCTCACAAGATACATCGAAGAGAACGATTTTGATCAGGATTTACAGGGTAAAACGATTCTCCTCACCGGGGCAAAGGGACTGGTGGGAACCGCCCTAACAAAGTGGATTTTACTTCAAAACGAAGTGAAAAAGAGCAATACGAAAATCCTTGCCTCCACCAGAAATCCGGAAAGCATTCCGGACTATATCGAAAAAGGGGATGCCATTTTCTACATTCCGCACGGAAAAGAGCGGGAATACGGAGAACAGGCGGATTACATCATCCATGCCGCCTCTCCCACCGGAAATGCCTATCATATGCAGTATCCTCTGGAAACGTTCCGCACGAACGTCGACGGAATGGAGGATCTGTTAGAAATTTGCCGGAAAAAGAAGGATACGGTCCTACTCTATCTTTCCTCGGAAGAAGTCTATGGCTTACCGTCTGATGAGCATCCCCTGGTGTGTGAGGACAGCGTCGGTGCAATCGACAGCCTGAATCTCCGAAGCTGTTATCCGCTCGGGAAGAAAGCCTGTGAGTTTCTCTGCTTCGCTGCCGCGAAAGAATATGGTTTGCAGACGAAGATTATCCGTCCCACGGTGATTCACGGTCTCTTCCAGCGTTACGAAGAAACCCGTGTGGTAAATGAAATTCTGCGCTGTCTGGTAGAAGAAAGAGACTTACACATGAAGTCGGACGGACTGACAAGAAAGTGTATGCTTTATGCCTTGGATGCCGTAGCGGCAATCCTCACGGTTCTTATAAAAGGAAAAGCAGGGGAGGCCTACAACGCTTCCAACCCGGATACTTTTCTGTCCGTAAGGGATCTCGCGAGCCATGTCTTTGCAACCTTCAATCCGAAGCTGAAACTGGTATTTGAGAATAATGCAGCAAGTGCGGACGGTTTCCTTCCCCACCGAAGCATCGTGCAGGACTGCACAAAACTGAACGCGCTCGGATGGAAAGCGAAAGCGGATATCGACCATATCTATAAAGTCGATTTGGCGCGTTTTCAGGAGCAATCCGTCTAAGAAATCTTTTTTTTAAAGAAGGATAAGGTTATAATAAAAAGGACTTATAGAGAGGAGGCGCTTTGCCCCTCTCTATTGTTTCTATTTCCCGCTTTTTCAGGTAAAATAACGGTAAATCCGCTGCAATGCGCTTTGACCGTTATTTTTTTTGTCCCGGTATACTTGGGAAACAAGCAATCTCAGAATAAGAAAGGAACAATCCATGCAAAACGAAACGCAGGATGCAAAAAGACTCTACTTTAACTCCGATTACCTTGCAGGATGTCACGAGAAAATCCTGCAAAAACTCGTTGAAACCAATCTCCAAAAGGAGCCGGGCTATGGAAGCGACTGCTTCACACACTCTGCCAAGGAGAAGATTCTCCGCGCGTGCGGCTTAAAAGACGGTGCGGTTTTCTTCCTTGTCGGAGGAACACAGACCAACGATACCGTCATCTCCACGATCCTTCGCCCTTATGAAGGGGTATTTGCGGCAGAAAGCGGACATATCGCAACGCATGAAGCGGGCATCATCGAAGTGCACGGCCATAAGGTCCTTACCCTTCCCGGACACGAGGGAAAGCTCCATGCGGAAGAAATTCAGCGCTATATGGATCATTTTCATCAGGATGCGAGCAGCTCTCACATGGTCCAGCCGAAACTCGTCTACCTTTCCCAGCCTACAGAACTGGGTACCCTCTACTCCCTGAAAGAGTTGGAGGAAATCAAGGCGGTATGTAATGAAAACGGTCTCTATCTCTTCCTTGACGGTGCACGTCTCGCTTACGCTCTCGCCTGCAAGGAAAATGATGTTTCCCTTCCCGATCTCGCAAGACTCTGCAACGTCTTCTACATCGGCGGCACAAAATGCGGTGCCCTCTTTGGAGAAGCGGTCGTCGTGCCGGAAAAAGATAAGTTTTCCTTCTCCCCTACGACCATCAAACAGCACGGCGCTTTGCTTGCGAAAGGCAAGCTCCTCGGGATTCAGTTTGATACGCTGTTTACCGATGATTTATACACGAAACTGGGCAGACACGCCCTTGTCTTTTCCGACAAGATCCGAGAAGCAGTGAAAGAAAAAGGAATCTCTCTTTTGGTCGATTCTCCTACGAATCAGATTTTTATCATCGTAGATAAAGCGGAAGCGGAGCGAATCGCAAAGAAAGCGGAACTTGCCAACTGGGACAATCTGGAAGACGGTCGTTCCGTGCTCCGTATCTGCACCAGCTGGTCGACCGAAGAAGAAGATGTCAAAAAATTACTGGAAATCCTCTAAAGAGTGAGAAGATACCGCACGCTTTGCAAGCGAAACTCGTTATGAATCAAAAAAAGGCATCGCGTCCCTACCTAACGCAATGCCTTTTCTCATTTTACAAGTTATACCTGTATATTGCTACTCACATAGCCACATACCCTGCATAGTTTGATCTTATCGCCCTACGCTGCCAGGAGTCTATTATCTAAGTAAGGACAATACACCCTGCGGCTGCTGGTTAGCCTGTGCAAGCATAGACTGTGCAGCCTGGTTAAGAATGTTGTTCTTTGTGAATGCAGCAATTTCCTTAGCCATATCTGTATCACGGATACGAGACTCAGCAGCAGTCATGTTCTCAGAAGTTACCTTCAAGTTGTTGATGGTGTGCTCAAGACGGTTCTGTGCAGCACCGAGGTTAGCTCTGTGCTTAGAAACCTTATCAATAGCAGCATTCAACTTCGTGATAGCTGCGTTAGCCTTCGAAACAGAAGTTACAGCGATATCACTGATGGACAGCTTCGAAGCAGTAAGACCACTTACAGCAACAGTAAGGATTTCTCCGGAAGTCGGACCAACCTGAAGGGTGATCGGCTTTGTAGCGTTGCTTGCGATCGGCTTAATACCATTGTAGTCAGTAGTATTAGCGATTCTGGTGATCTCAGTCTTTAACTCTTCAACCTCGGACTTGATAGAAGTTCTAGCTGTAGAGTTGTATGTTCCGTTAGCTGCCTGAGTGGACAGGGTAACCAATCTCTGAAGCATGTTGTGTGTCTCAGTAAGAGCACCTTCAGCAGTCTGAATCAAACCGATACCATCCTGAGCGTTCTGTGTAGCCTGATCAAGACCATTGATCTTGGAACGCATCTGCTCGGAAATAGCAAGACCTGCAGCATCATCAGCAGAACGGTTGATTCTGTAACCGGATGAAAGTTTCTCTAAGTTCTTCTGAGAACTTGTAGAGTTCATCGAAAGGTTTCTGTAAGCGTTGTTAGCAGCAATATTGTGTTGAATAACCATATAAAATTTCCTCCTATTAGGCGACTTATTGATCGCTATGTACCGTTTTTATTTTTGGCGGCCATAGAAATCCGTCCTATTCAGAGAACCTCCCTGTCCTCACTCCACACTCCCCTTTGCCGGCTTAGAAGAGGTAGACTTTTTTGCCTATACTAAGATTTCGTCCGGGATGGAAATTATATAAGTTTTCATTCTCACAAGTTTATTTATATTATATATAAATGTATTTTATTATTATGACAGCCTGTTGTAGTCCTCGTCGCTTACCGCTTCACACCACTCCACACTGCTGTTCTCTCCGGGAAGTTCTTCCGCAATATGCTGGAACCAGCTGTCGGACGCCGCGCCATGCCAGTGCTTTACATGCGCCGGAATGAAGACCGTGTCTCCCGCGTGAAGCTCTCTCGCTTCTTTCCCCCATTCCTGATACCAGCCTCTTCCATAAGTGCAGAGTAGAAGCTGTCCGCCACCCCGATCCGCGCGATGCACGTGCCAGTAGTTCCTTGCCCCCGGGGTAAAGGTCACATGGAAAGCGTTGATCTGTCCGAGGCTGAGCGTCGCAAGATAACTCTTTCCGACAAAATAGTCCTGATACGCTGTATTCTCCTCTCCCAAAGGGAAGGGAGCGAGATGCTCCGGAATTGCCGTAATCCGCTTACTGCTGCTGTTCGGGTTCCGATCCGCAATTCTTTTATGCTCCGTAATGGCGGTTCTCTCTTCCGTAATCGCCGGTCCCTCGCCATAAATCTCTTCTATAAGAGGAAAGGCGCTCCAGGCTTTCGGCCAACCGCAGTAGAACGCAAGCTGCGTAATGATTTCTACCACTTCTTCTTTCTGAATGCCATTTTCCTTCCCGAGAGCAAGATGACTCTTTAGCTGCGGATACTGCCCTGCGGTGAGCAGGGACGCAATCGTAATCATACTTCTGTCTCTCAGGGAGAGCTCCTTCTCTCTTGCCCAAACCTCTCCGAAAAGCACATCATCGTTTAATGCGGCAAACTGCGGAGCGATTCCTCCGAGATATTCTCTTCCTGCTGTTTGTTTCTTCATCTTTCTGCCTCCTCTATATGCACTCTTATATACACTTTACTTCTTTTTTTCTCTACTATTTTCTATGCTCTATTTCTTTCTATTGCACTCCTTATTTCTTTTCTATTGCATTTCTTCTATATATTATACTCCTTCTGTAAACAAGTTGTCGGAGGCTCTTTCTACTCCACTTATTTTAAAGAAAAAATGAGTATCGCACGACCTGCATACGATACCCGTTATAAAAAAGCTACAAATCAGAAGTCTTAATGCCAGGAAAACCAGATAAAGAGATATCCTGTCAAAACTGCCACAAAGGTAAAGGGAATCCCGATCTTCATGAAATCCGAAAATTTCACCGTATAGCCGTTCTGCTTCAACATCCCGACTGCCGTGATATTGGCACTGGCTCCAATCGGGGTGATATTTCCCCCGAGGGTCGCACCGGAAAGAAGTCCGAAGTACAGGAGGTAGGGCTCGATACCGAGCAACTGACTGATGCCCGTAATGATCGGAAGCATGGTCGCCACATACGGGATATTGTCGACAAAGGCGGAAAAGAGCACGGAACCCCAAACGATAATCGTGTACAATAAGAAGAGATTCTTTCCTCCCACCTTCGCTATTCCGTTTGCGACCAAATCGATGACGCCGACATTCGTAATGCCCTGAATAACGAGGAACAGACCGAGCAAAATACAGAGGGTTTCAAAATCTATCGAAAGGACGGATTTCTTGATATTTTCCGGCATCTTCTTCATCTGCAAATCCACGAGCATACAAATCACCGCAATGACACAGCAGATGATTCCGTTGATGGTACTCGGTGTATGCGGAATAAAGGACGCGATAATCAGGCATACTACTACTGCACAAAGAGCGATTGTCGGAAAGATTCCTTCGACTTCCGTCTTTCCTTCCGCCGTAACCTTCTGATTAAACGAGTGAAAAAGGAAGAGCATAACCGGCACCGTAAGGAGTGCACCGAGCTCCACTGCCCAGAAGATTCCGGGACGCCCGTGCATAAAGAAAAACTGCATGAAGTTCATCTTCGCATAAGCGCCGAGCATGATGGAAGTCGTATCCCCCACCAGCGTCGCCGCTCCCTGTAGATTCGAGGAAACGGCAATCGCAAGGAGCATGGAAACCGGACTGATTTTTAACTTCTTACATATCGCAAGGCCGACCGGTGCAATCATCAGCACCGTCGCTACATTGTCAATGAAGGCGGAAACGGCACCGGCAAAGAGAGACATCAGGATGATAACCCACTTGACCGTAGAGCACTTATCCAGAATCAGCTCCGCCAGACGATTCGGCATCTTTGACTCGATAAAATAATACACGATGACCATGGTGCCCCCGATCATCATAATGACATTCCAGTTGATGACGGAGAACCAGTACAGCGGATTCCTTTTCAGGATACCGAAAAGAACAAAAAGCACCGCGACTGTCCAAATGGCATAGAGCCTCCACTCCGTTTTCACAATCATCACGACATACATCAAAATGAAGAGCACAATCGCAATCATTTGTAAATTCATTCTTATCCCCTTACCTCTATATAAAAATCTTACGCTTGAAAAGGAAGCTTCAAAATAATCTTCGTGTACTGTTGCTCTTCCTTCGAATGCGCACCGGGTCTATGCCCGTCCCAGGGAAAAGCAGCCCAGAACATTCCTTTTCCGATCTTCATCTGATGGGAAAAATCTCCAGTATAGCGCGCAGCGTCTTTTTCCGCATTATACGGAACCGTTTCCGTAAGACTCTCTAAAGTATCCCAGGCGATTTCTTCCGAACCCTCTTCTATAATCTGCACATCGATATACTTTTTATGCGCTTCATACGTTCCATCGGCAAAGAGCTTCGTGCTGCCATTTTCCACCTTGAAGAATCCGCCCTCAAAGTCATATCTTCCCGGTGCAAACGCTCCCTTTTCCTTCAAATCGGAAATCGCCTTCAACCCCTCTTTAAGATTCGGTAAGACCGGTGCATAAAACGAAATGTTCTCCAACTTATCGATAATCATAAACTGCCTCCTTATTTCTCCTGATTGCATACTTTACCACAACAAGATTTCTCAGGCTTCTCCTGCACCACTTGTTAAGAATAAAAAAAGTACCTTCCTGTACAGCCTATAGTACAGAAACGAAGGTACTTTAGCAAGTTCTATTCCATTGTATTAGCATCACTTTTCATAATGCCCTCTACATGAAACAATAAGTAATTCACCAGAGACAATGGTAAAAACGAGTCTATTCTCTTTATCAATCCTTCTGCTCCAGCCATCGCGATATCTCAAGGGTTCAGATTTTCCAATTCCTTGTAAACCATTTCTCTCTATATCCTTAATTAAGGAATTAATCTTCTTTAATGTTTTTTTATCCTGTTCCTGCCAATACAGATAATCCTCCCAAGCTTCATCGGACCATATCTTTCTCATCTTAATCCTCAATCAATTCGTGTACAGTGCCTTTGCCTTCCATCAATTGTTTAAATCCTCTCTCCAGTTTATCCAAATACCGTGCATTTCGTAATTCTTTTTCCATCTCATTAAACTGCTCCAGACTTAAAACAACTACATTTTTTTCTTCTTTTCGAGTAATAATGATTGTCTCTCCATTATCCGTGGCTAAATCGCAGTATTCCTTTAAATTATTTCGCATGGTCGTATAGTTTACCGCTATCATAAAGGCACCTCCATTTCTGTACAGTCTATTGTACAGAAATGGAGGTGCCTTATCAAGTCTTCTTTGTTATTTTCAAAACATTTCACTTTGAAAGAACTTATTCCAAAGTCAGCAGCAGAGCCATCTTAAATCTCCCCTCCGCCTTCACACTGTGCCGTCCGCCTTTGGCAAAATGGAACTGCTCTCCTGCCTGAATCAGATGTTCCTTTCCTTCATAATTGATGGTCGCTTTCCCTTCCAGGGCAAATACAATCGCTTCGCCCGGTGCGGCATGTTCGGAAAGACCCGTCCCCTCGTCAAATGCCATCAGCACAAACTTCATTTTCGCATTATGCATGACATCCCTGTTTACGATTTCTCCCGCTCCGTACGGAACCAGTTCCTTCAACTGAAATACTTCTCCCGCCTTTACCGCTTCATTCATGATTTCCTTCCTCCTTATATTGATTTCCGTATACACCGCACCTTTTTCAGTGCACATACCAACCGGTACACCTACCTTACAGAGTATGGCATCTCCTTTGGAAAGAACCGGGTTCTTCCCCTCCGCCTTCTCTTCTTCCTTCTGATAAACCTGCAAGTCTCCCTCGTGCAAGAGCAGAAACTCATGCTCCGAAAAAATCTCCGGACTGATATCCGTTTTCCGGTCCAAAGAAAAGATCACGATTGCATTCTCCCCGCCTTCCACCTCTCTGGACACGGTGCAACCTTCTTTGGGCTTACAGTCTTCCGCTATAGAAAATACTTTTCCTGCAATCAGCTTCATCCTTCCTCCTTTCCTATGCCTACACTTTAGCATAATGAGAGAAAAATAGTGTTGCAAATATCACATTCTCCTTTCCGCTACAATTGTCCTTCCCTTTTATACCCTTTTATAATTTGAACCATCAGAAAAGACTATAAAGAGAAGTTACCAATGCCACTTATGTCAACTACAAAGACCAGGATTATTACGTTCGTGCTAAAGAACGGGAAATGAGTAGAGTCTGTATTTCACATCCCAATCCTAATAGAAATGCGTAAAGCCGGCTCTATCCATATCCATCTCCCCTACAAAGAAGGGAGCAAACGCTGCACCCTGTTTCTCCCCGGTGCGAAGCGTCTGCTCCCTTCTTTGTATCTCATCTTTTCTTTATCTTATCTTTTCTTTGATTTTTACTGTTTTGGGTTTTACTCTTCGTTTTTTTACTTCTCTTCCGCTCTCTTACTGAGAACAACATAACCTGCAAGAGAAAGTACGGACAGACCGAAGAGAGATGCCCAAAGTCCCGCAAAATTGTAGTCTCCGGTGCTTACCTTTCCTCTTGTAGAAAGGTTCTTTGCTACGGTACGATTCTCGCCAAGAACCTCCCCTTTCTTTGCGACAGCAACCGTATTCTCTACAGTAGCCGGTGTCGGACGATCCTCGCCTAGTACATTTCCCGGCTGAGACGGTGTAGACGGATTCACAATCGGTGTTCTGCTTCCACCGTTACCGCCGTTTCCGCCGTTTCCACCATTGCTCGGTGTTACAGGATTTATCGGTGTAACGGTACGTTCCTTATCTGTAAACTTAACTGTCAAGTAAACCTTGTCATTATCCTGACCGGCAACCTTGTCACGACCGGCATCGTTCTGGATAGCGCCCCATGTATAAGTAGTCTTTGTTGGCCACCATCTACTTCCAACATCGGATTTCATATAACCAACCAATGTACCTTTGATGCTTCCCTCTGTTGTTGTCGTCTTATCTGTAATCGTATCCGTCGCCGTTGTCGTTGTAGTCTCATTCTCCGTTCTGTTTCCGGAAGCTCCTTTCAGCTTAACTCCTTTCATCACGAGCTGAATCTTCTGTGCAGAACGGGTTACCAGTTCTCTTAAGTTTCCAAAAACGCTGGTATTATATCTGTAGTCAAAGAAGCCATGATTAAAATTCTCAATTTTTTTATCGCCATACAGTTGCTCTAATCCAACCTTATCTCCTGAATATTGATTGGGGAAGGACGTCATTTGACTTAAATCCAGGTCCATCTTAATAGTAACCTTATTCCCCTCAAAAGAAGACTTTCCATAGTTAATACGAAAAATCATCGGCTTGCCATCCGCCGCACTCAATTCATAATGTGCCTTCGCATCATTTAGGTCAGACGGCAAATAAAAGCTGCCGTCCAAATCACTGCCCATCGTAAACGTAGCACGAAGTCCGGTTTGCAAATTATTCACATAGGAATCTTTCGAATTATTCCCTGCGTATTTATCCGCGACCTTTTCCGACGCACGAATTGCATCCGAAACCGCAGAGACATCCAAATCCGCTTTTAAGGAATAGGTCTTTCCATCTTCTACATCGTGTGCAGCATTTTCAGTGGAATCATAATTTCCTGCACTTTGTTCTTCTTTAATGGAAAGATCCCCCTTCATGACAAGATCTCCGCTCTCCTTATGTTCATACTCTGTTCCATTAAATTCATTAGACTTAGTGGAAAGCTCAGTCTTATCTTTTACATCATCGGGAGTGATATCAAAGTTAATTCCGTTAGCCGTAATCTTCGTTCCCTGCATATCATCCGATACATTTAAATCTACTCTATTCGGCGCAGTTGTACCTGGTGCTGCTACCGGCTCTGTAACAGTAACCGGTGCTGCCGGCGTAGCAGCCGCAGTTGTTGTAGCTGTAGTTGTCGCAGCAGTTGTACCTGCTGCCGGAGTTGTTGTTGTGCTTGCTGCGGGTGTGGAAGCTGCTCCAGTAGCTGCCGGAGTTGTTGCGGTTGTTCCGCTTGCCGCCGGTGCCGCTGTGGTAGAAGCTGCTCCGCTTGCTGCTGTAGTTCCTGTACTGCTTGTTGCTCCTGCTGCTGCACTTGCCGGTGCCGACACTGCTGTACTTGCAGTTCCCTCTTCTGCTCTTACTGTCATCGGGCTTACTGCAATCGTTCCTGTTACAGCGAGTGCAGCTACTTTTAATCCTAAATTCTTTCTTCTCATGTCTTCTCTCCTCTATCCATTATTGATTTGATTGATTTTGTCCCATAGTTGCTACTCTCTTCTCCCTGAATTCGTCCTATGATTCTCCTTATACTTTCGCTATTCTACAATCTAAAAATGTAGAAATCAACATAAATTAAAGAGATTAATTGTTTTTTTCTTTTTCTATTTTAAGAATCTTCTTACAATTTTCTAAATTTCTTTATTTATATCAAAATACAATTAAATTTATTATATTTTTTGTAATTTAAAATATATACATAAGTTTACTTTCTTTTCCCTCTCCTCTTTCTCGTTTGACTATCTTTCCGATTTCCTCTTCCTCCCTAAAAAAAGAGGTAGACAGATGTCTGCCTCCTCTCTAAACCTTTTTCTCCGTTTCCTATTCTTCCGACGTATACATTCTCCCACGCCGTTCTCTATCCTTCCGGCGCGAACTCTCTTCCATTTCCAAAAACGAAGCGTCCACAGCCGACACCCTCTTCAAAGTGACACTTCGCAATGCCGAGGTCGACCAGATCCAGTTCATAGTCATTTACGATGGTCGCAGTTAACACCCCGTCATGATAATGAAAAAAAGGTTTCTGCTTATTCATTGCACTCGGGGCAAGCGCCACCGCTTCCATCCCTTCTCTAACCCATTTCGGATAAGGCTGCTTTCCTTCAATCCTGCTTAGCCAGTCCTTCTTCTTTGTATGGAAGAGGGAAGTCGTAAGCTTGCCGACCAGACCTACATTTCCCGCGTAACCGAGAAGAATAACCGCTTCCACCTGTTCCTCCTCCGGATAGGAAAACTCCTCCCGGTCAAAGGTACCGCCTACCCAGCAGGTCTGCACCCCTTCTCCTTCGGAATAGAGTAAAAGTTTCTCTCCATAATACCCGATTTTCTCCTTAAAGTACGGAAGTCCCGGATTTCCCTTCAGAAGAAGGAGGCTCCGCACATTTTTGAAGAGACCGTACGACTTTCCGAAGTGGGAAAAGGCTTTGCTCCCATCTTCCACAAACTCGATATTGAGCTGGCTCTCCGTGTTCTCCTCTAGAATCTCCGCCTGCAACTTCTCAATAAACTCCTCCGGAAGCGCTTCTCCCGAAAAACTCCGCTGGGACTTTCTTTTCTGAATGATTTCCCTCATTCTTGCTTTTCTTTTCTCCTGTATTGCCAAACTCATGCTAGTCCTTCTTCCATTTCCATATTGCCATCGTAAAAATCAAAATGTAACCGATAAAACTGTAGATATCCGGCACCTCCCGGAACACGACGAAACCGAGCAGTGCGGAGAAAATGACCTGACTGTAGTCAAAGACCGAGATTTCTTTCGCCGGTGCATAGGAATACGCCTTCGTCACAAAAACCTGTCCGACCGCCGCACTGATTCCCGCGCAAAGGAGATACAGAAACTGCATCATCGTAAGGGGAACAAAATGCAGTACGCAGAACGGTAAAATCACAATGAGAGAGAAAAAAGAAAAATAAAACACAATCTGCGCACCGTCTACCCCCCGCATGCCGAGTTTCCGCACAAAGGTATAGGCTGTACCTGCACAAAAGCCGCCGAAGAGACCGACCAGCGCAGGAAAGCCGAGAACTCCCTGTCCCGGCTTCACAACGAAAGCAGCCCCAAGGAGGGCAATCAACACCGAAACGATTGCTACGATGCTCGGCTTTTCTCTCAGAATAAAAATCGACATCACAATCGCAAAAAACGGTGCCATTTTCTGCAAGATACTGGCATCTCCGAGTTTCAGATACCCGATTGCCCAGAAATTACAAACCAGTCCTGTTGTACCGAAGAGACAACGTAAAAACAGGGGAAAACGATTGTCCTTCTCTACAAAGAAGGATGCCCCGTCTCTTCGCATGAGGAAAAAGGCAATCAGCGCCGCAACGGCATTCCGAAACATCGCTTTCTCCATGACCGGCACCTTTCCCGAGAGCTTCACGAAGAAGCCCATCCCGGCAAAGCCCGCCGCAGAAAGAATGATGGCAAGAATTCCCTTTAAACGATTCTCTCTTTCTTTTCCTTTCTCATGTAACGGAGTCCCCTTTTCTCCCATTTCCCCTAAATTCCCTTTCCTTGTCAGCCTTCTATCTGTTGCCTTTTCGTTTCGCGTCGCTTCCCCTATTTTCCGTTTTCTTCTTCTTAGCGCCGTTTCATCCATTTACCGTTTGTAAAATCCGGAATCGCAACGGGCATTCCGCCTAAAGCGATGGATTCCTCCGCCAGCGCGGAAATGCTCATCCAGCTCGCCATATCATACACATCGATAGGCATGGGAAGCCCTTCCTGTAATGCTCTGATAAAATCGGAGAACACAAGGTAATCCATGCCGCCGTGTCCCTTCTTCACTCCCGTTTTCAGGTAATCTCTCCAAAGCGGGTGCTCATACTGCGCGCGGAAACGCTCTACATTTCCCCACTGTTTCTTCCATTCGAAGTGATCTTTCGCCCCCTCATCTCCATCCAGGAAAATAGAAGCGTTGTCCTCCATATACATTCCCTTCGTGCCCTGCACGGTAAATCCTCTGGAATAGTAGCGCGGTAAAGTGGTATCTAAAGTGAGAAGAATACTCTCTCCGTTACTGCACTTAATGATGGTATTGACTACATCGCCCTGCTGAAAAACGGTATCCAGGAGTGCCCGGTCATCCGGCTTCTTCTCCTGAATATAGGCGTGCAGACCCGCTGCCTTGGATGCCATCGAAGTGAGCGTGAGCATCCGATTTCCTCTGTTCAGATGAAGAATCCTGGCTATCGGGCCGAGCTCGTGGGTCGGATAATTCTCCGTATTCCGATGGATATAGTTATCGAGGCGATAGTGCCGCTTCTCTCGCCCGAAGGAAACCTCTTCTCTCAGGTCATGACGGTAACCTCCCTCACAGTGCACGATTTCCCCGAGTACCCCTGCTTCCGCCATGTGGTAAACCATCATCTCATCTCTTCCATAGACGCAGTTTTCCATAAACATAATCGGCGTCTTCGTCTCCTCATAGCAGTCCACGAGTTTCCAGCACTCGGAAATCGAATATGCACCGCCGACTTCGGATGCTACCGCCTTCCCTGCGCACATCGCGTCCATGGCAATAGCACTGTGCGTTTCCCAGGAAGCACAAATCAGCACGGCATCGAGTTCTTCCATCTGAAGCATCTCTTTATAGTCGGAAAAAGTCATGGGTCTCACTCTGCCCATCTCTTCCAGCGCCTTTGCCGTCTCTTCTCTTCTGTCCTCATAGACATCACAGAGCGCGATAAATTCTACATCCGGATGTTCCGAATACACATATTTGACCAGTTCAGACCCTCTTTGTCCGAGGCCGATGACGCCAAGATGAATCTTCCTTCCCATAGCTTCTCCTTTCCCTTCATGCAAGCTATGATTCTAGCATACTTCCCCCGATTTCGCACTTCCGAATCTTTTAAAATATTTTCTTTGCAAAGATTTCGGAAATTAAGCTTTTTCTCCAAATTGTAGGATTTTCTCCCGGCGAATGCGGGTTTTCCAAAATGAAGTATTTTGTTGAAGAAAGCGCGCGGACACGCATAAAACACCGTGGGAGGCACTGTTTTAAAGGACAGCACCTCCCACGGCATATAAAAGGATGTATTCATTATGAGAAATCTTACTTTATGACAAATCTTGTTCTGCGCCTTATTTTTGCGTCTTGTTTTCGTATCTTGTTTTTGCGCCTCTTCTACCCGTTACAGAAGAAGATAACTCTCGATATTCTGCTCCGCATAAGGGAGGAGACGATAGCTGTTGTACACTGTAGAGGATACCGAATTACTCGATCCCGGGTTCAATACAAC
>ERZ772960.583-NODE-583-length-32104-cov-10.216699_pt1 | contig 32104 bp, 24 predicted proteins | sample MGYA00580678_ERZ772960 | MGnify/ENA primary metagenome ERZ772960 (study PRJEB29015, sample SAMEA2737930) | human oral metagenome | biome: human oral; feature: human-associated habitat; material: dental | place: China | collected 2059 ... | reverse complement strand
ACCGCGAAGCCGATGAAATTATCGAAAACGCAAAGAAAACCGCTTTTGAAGAAGCGAAGCGGCAGATGGATGTGTCTCAAATCGATGCGCAAAAAGCCCGCGAACAAGCTCAAGAACTCGTCAGCGAAGCGGAGAAAAAGGCTGCCGATATTATTGATAAGGCGGAACAAACCGAAGCGGCTACGCAAAAAAAGGCTTTCACCGAAGGTTTCGATGCGGGACGGGAAGCCGGATTTAAAGAAGGGAAAGTCGAAGTAACCCGTTTGATAGAGCGGCTCCATACGATGATCGAACGTACGATGGATAAACGCGAAGAGATTTTAGCGGAGACGGAACAGCAGATTGTCGACCTCGTGCTGTTGATGACCCGCAAGGTTGTAAAAGTCATCTCAGAAAATCAGCGGAATGTCGTAATGTCGAATATTATCCACGCGCTGCGTAAAGTTAAGGGACGCGCCGATGTCATTCTACGGGTAAACCTTGCCGATGTCGGTTTAACGAGCGAGCATACCAAAGACTTCTTGGCAGCAGCAGAGAATATCAAAAACATCACCGTTGTGGAAGACCTATCGGTAGATGCAGGCGGCTGTGTTATCGAAACCGACTTCGGTTCGGTAGATGCACGCATTGCCTCTCAGCTGCATGAGCTTGAACAACGCATCCTCGAAATATCCCCGATACGGACTCGAGCGGCTTCCTCCGACGGAGCTTCAAATCGAAAGTAGCTTATGACGTCTATTTTTGATAAATACCTTGACGCGGTTTCCGAAACGGAACCCATTAAACGTACCGGTGTTGTCAGCCGGGTGCAGGGGCTTCTTATCGAAAGCTGCGGCCCGCAAGCCTCCGTCGGGGAATTATGCAGAATCAATCTAAAAGATAACACAGAGAGTATTATCGCCGAGGTTATCGGCTTAAACGGTTCAACCGTACAGCTGATGACCTACGAAGATATACAGGGAGTAGAAATCGGCTGTGATGTTATCGCAAGCGGCACAATGCTTTCCGTACCGGTCGGTTCGGTACTGCTCGGCCGCGTCGTCGATTCGCTTGGAAGGGCGGCGGACGGTAAACAGGAACCCTACTCTCCCCTTCACTACCCTATTCTTGCGCCGCCGCCCGATCCGATGGAACGGCGTCCCATTAAAGAACGAATCGTAACCGGTATCCGCGCTATTGACGCACTCCTTGCCGTCGGTAGGGGACAGCGTATCGGTATCTTTGCCGGTTCCGGTATCGGTAAATCAACCTTGATGGGTATGATTGCGCGGAACACGAGCGCCGACGTCAACGTGATTGCACTTATCGGCGAACGCGGCCGCGAGGTAAACGATTTCTTAGAACACGACCTCGGCCCTGAAGGACTCAAACATTCGGTTGTGGTAACCGCTACATCGGATACCAGCCCGCTCGCCCGTATCCGCGGCGCATATACGGCCACTGCAATCGCCGAATATTTCCGCGACCAAGGAAAGGATGTGATGCTCCTTTTCGATTCGGTTACCCGCTTTGCCAAGGCTCAACGCGAAATCAGCCTCGCGATCGGGGAACCGCCGGCAACCCGCGGCTACACTCCGAGCGTCTTTGAGGTACTGCCTAAATTGCTCGAGCGGAGCGGAACTTCTGCAAAAGGTTCGATTACCGGATTTTATACCGTACTTGTTGACGGCGACGACATGGACGAGCCGATTTCCGATGCGGTACGCGGTATTTTGGACGGACACGTTGTACTCAACCGGAAACTTGCACAGCGCGGGCACTACCCCGCCATCGACGTACTCGGCAGTATTTCCCGTTTGGCAAACCGCGTTTCAGGCGAATGCAGCAAGAAAGCAGCTCAATATATGCGCCGTCTGATGGCAGTCTATGCCGATGCTGAAGATATGATTCAAGTCGGCGCATACCAAAAAGGCAGTAATCCTGCCATCGACGAAGCTATCGAACATCATGATAAAATCGAAACCTTTTTACAGCAAGAGGTAAACGATCCTGCGCCCATCGAAAAAACGCTGGAACAACTCAGCGCCATTACCCACATCGACATACCGAATGAGGAAAGCTTCCAAGCAGGAGCAGGCGCGGCAAAAAAATACTTGATGCCGTCGGAAGCTGCCGACTTGTACAAAGCCGAAATTGAAAAGCCGCCTGCAGATTACACGGAAGAATAATACCCTATGAAGAAATTCCAGTTTTCGCTTCAAAAGCTCTTGGACATCCGAACCTTCCGTGAAAAAGAAGCGGAAACCAACCTCGGACGTGCCGTTGCCGCCCGCGAAGCGATTGTGTTGCGCCTTGCCGAAATAGCAAAAGAAGAAGTGAAAACGCGCCGATCGCTCGGTGTAAGCCTTAAAACCCCTGCTGAGCTCGCCTTGCACGAAAACTACTTGGAACGGATCCATAATGATCGCGAAAAACAAGAAAAAGCGTTAGTAGAGGCGGAACTCGTTATCGAAAAAATGCGGAAAGTCTATATCAAGGCGCATCAAGAACGGCTCATCGTAACAAAGCTGAGGGAACGGAAAGAAGTCGAATGGAAAGCTGAGGGGCTGAAACAGCAGGATGCGGTTCTCGACGACATCGTAAATGCCCGCGAATATAGAAAAAGTCAAAACTTATACTCTTAGTCCATATCAAAATACATCAAAAAATTGCCCTATCCGATATTTTTAAATCAACCTCTCTGCTTCCGATACAATCTCCATCCGGCTCTGTAGAAATTCATATCCCTATTTTGATACAGGTACGGATTAACGTGGGTATTGATAAACGCAATATCCGCCTTCTTTTCCTTGCATGGATACGGCACGTCATTCGTTTTTACGCACAGGGTTATACCGGAATGGGTAGGCTTTCAGCTGCGCCAAAATAAAGGCTTCAGTTTCTCCTTCTCCTTGGAACACCCTGTCGGGCAGAGCCGCCAAAAGCCCATCCAAAACCGTTTCCGCCTCCGCGTAGATACAGTAATCCGCTATATGAAAAATCCGGGCATTCTCCTCAATGTTCACGGCAACGATCAGCTTAGAGCGATACATTCCGATTGTGTGGAAATTGGCTCCCGAAACACCAAGCGCAAAATAGAGCCGCGGCGCAAGGCGGAGGCCGCTGAGTCCAACCTCTCTGGAGGCGGGAAGCCAGCCCATATCCACGGCTCCTCTGGTGCCCACCGCCTGTCCCTGCAAAGCGTCTGCCAGAGTAAGCATTTTTTCAAAACAGGCGGTGGTTTTCAGCCCCCTGCCGGCAGCCAGCACAACGGCGGCTGTATGCGGATTTCCCGCAAGGCTGGGGTGAAAAACCGTCAGCCCTGCGCTTTGTACGGTTGGTATTACCGTACTACTACTACGATCAGCCAAAGATAGCGCCGCTGATGATCAGCCGTTGTATCTCATTCGTTCCCTCGTAGACCTGAGTGATTTTTGCATCACGGAACATTCGTTCTACATGGTTTTCGCGCATGTATCCGGCTCCGCCCATGTTTTGGATGCACTCCGTGGTAACCTTCATGGCCAGATTGGAGCAGGCAAGCTTTGCCTTGCAGGCAGATATGGAGAAATCCATTCCCTGCTGCTGTTCCCATGCCCCCTTATACAGCAAGAGGCGGCACATGTCGATTTCCGTTTGCAGTTCGGCCATCTTGAAGGCTAGATACTGATTCTTGTAGATGGGTTTGCCAAACTGCATACGCTCCGTCATGTAATCTTTGCAGATATCAAAGGAGCTCTGCGCAATGCCCAGTCCTTGCGCTGCCACACCGAGTCTGCCGGCGTTGAGCGCACTCAAGGCATAGCGGAAACCCTTGCCCTCTGTGCCGATCATACGGCTTGCGGGAATCACTGCGTTCTCAATGTTGATCTCTGCAACCTTGGCCGAACGGATGCCGCACTTGTTTTCAATGTGTCCGATACTAATGCCCGGCGTATTCTTCATATCTACCAGGAAGGCTGTCAAGCCCTTTGAACCCTTGGAAAGATCCGTATTTGCGATCAGCATGCAGTAGTCGGCAACAGCGCTGTTGGTAATATAGTGCTTTTTGCCGTTCAAAATAAAGGTATCCCCATCGCGGATCGCTTGCGTTTTGGCGGAACCCGCATCGGAACCGGCGTCCGGCTCCGTCAAAGCGAAGCAGCCAATCGCATCCCCGGCAAAAAGGCGCGGCATACAATGCATCTTTTGATCTTCGTTTCCGAAGGAGTCGATACCCGTTGTAAAAGTAGACGAGATTGCGTAGGATATGCCGAAGGCCGAATCTACCTTGCATAATTCCTCCACGACGAGCAGAAACGCAAGGTAATCGTTGCCGTGACCGCCGTACTTGGGATCAAATTGCAGGCCGATCAGCCCTGCCTCACCAAGTTTTTTTAAAATACTCATATCGTACGTTTCGGTTTTGTCTCGCTCGATCACGCCGGGAAGCAGTTCCTCCTGCGCAAATGTTTCGGCTCGTTGCCGAATCTCTTTCTGGTAGTCTGTCAGTTCAAAATTGTACATATTTTTCCCCCTTTTGCTTTTTTGTTTTAAGCGGTTACTTTTTCTGGATTGCTGCAGCTACTGCGCCCGACTCTAAAAGTGCGTCAATCTGAGCCTGTGTATAGCCGTACTCCTTTAGAATCTCCACGGAATGCATACCCACCTTTGGCGCAGTGCGCTCTACGGTCGGCGCGATATCCTGAACGGTTTTTGGCTCAACCTGCGTAAAGCGAACCGGGGTCATAGCCATTTGGGTTTCCGTGCCGTCCCATTCCTTCACCGGCGCAACAAACAGGTTTGCGATTGCCTGCGGATCCGTGGCGATATCATGGAAGCCCTGCACCTTTTCGTGCGCGATGTCCTCCTCCGTCAGCATCTTATCGATCTCGGCGTAGGTATACTTGGCAAACGCCTCCGAGAGCACCTTTGTCATATTCTCTGCATTTTCCTTGCAGGCGGCCGTTCCGTAGGCGGGATCCGCGATCAATTCCTCCCTGCCCAGCCCTTTGAGAAGCAAGGGATTGTACCGATCAGGCTCCAGAATGCTCATATAGAACCAAATATCATCCGAGCTCTTATAGGTATTCATAACGGGGGTTCCGGGGATATGTCGGGTTTTGGGGTAGCTGTCGCCATACTGCGTCGATGCCACGCCTGCGCTTCCGCTCCAGATCGCCTGTCCGAACAGCGACACCATGACCTTACAGCCCTCGCCGGTCTTTGCTTTATTGTACAGCGCACCGCATATCCCTGCTGCTAGAGAGCAGGATGTTGTAGCGTCGCCAAAGCCGATCAGCGGATTAACCGGAGAAGACCCTTTCTCGACAAGATCCATCATAGCGCCGCTTCTTGCCCAGAAGGCAACCGTATCAAAACCGGGGTTATCCTTGATGGGACCGAAATCTCCATAGCCGTTGATTTGTCCCCACACGATATGCGGATGTCTGGCATGCATGGACTCGTAATCCAGCTCAAGCCGTTTAAGCGCGCCTGTCCTGTAGCTGGTGACAAAGACGTCCGCCGTTTCCAGAATCTTCTCCAAAACGGCCTTTCCGTCCTCCATCTTTAGGTTCAGGGAAAGCCCCCGCTTGTTCGCGTTGTAGATGTTATAAAGGACATTGCAGTCGTCCTCAGTGCGCATGCACATAGGTTTACCCGTTGTGCGGCCCGGATCACCAAACACCGGTTCCACTTTGATGACATCGGCTCCCCAGTCTGCAAGGATCTTGGCAGCGCCGGGACCTGCAATGAAATAGGTCAAATCGATGACTTTTATGCCTGTCAATGGTTTAAACATAATCTTTCTCCTTTTGATGCGGCCGGCTTACCGCCGGCACTTGGGTATTTTCCCCTTTCAGGTTACGGCAGATTGGGGAATAGCGTAAACAGCAGCACGCCGATCAGCGAGCCAAAGAACGGAACGACCACCGTCAGCCGGAAGGTAAGTCCGTAGGAAGCCTTGTGCGTTTCGCGGCACAAACCGTTCGTCACGGTAACGATATAGCCGTTGTGCGGCAAGGAATCCAGCGCCGAGGAAGACAAGGACATTACGCGGTGAACCGCTGCGGCAGGAAGTCCCAGACTCGTGTAAACCGGCCCAAGGATCGGTACCGCAATGCCTAAGCCGCCGGAGGCGCTTCCGCAGATACCCGCAATAACTGTTGTCCCGATAAGGAGCGACAGCAGTTTGGGTCCGGGAACGTTGATCATAGCGTTTGTAATGAGCGAGAATTGCGCCGAATGGGAAACGACATAGCCAAAACCTACTACCGCGCTGGTGGCTGTTACGGAGGAAAGGCACATTTGAACGCCATCGGTAAAGGTTTTGCCGAGGATTCCTTTTTTTACGAATGGGTACATCACTACGACTGCAAAAACGGTTCCTGCCAATACGGCGGCCTCCACCGGAATCAATGCGGTTCCCTTCCCGTTTTTAATATTCACAAGTATGATGGTAACGATGAGCGGAAGCAGCGCGAGAAGCGGGGACGGAAGCCTTTCATTGGGATCGTCCGAAATATCGTCCCCTGCGATGGGGGCAAAGCGCTCACCGGTTGCCTTTACCTTTTTGATGTATCTGCTCAACCAGATAAGACCCATGACCAGCATAAACAGGCAGGATATCCAGCCGTTGACGAACCCTGCCGTGTACGGTGTACCCAAGTTATTGGAGGGTACTGCGTTGTGGATTTGTACGGCGCCGGGCGAGATCATGGCAAAGGTAGAACAGCCAAAGCATAGGGCGCCGGGGATGATTCTTCTGGGGATGTCCGCCGCCCGGAATACCTGCAACGCAATCGAGAATACACAGAAAGCGCACACATGGGCAGTAACGCCGCCGTATGCCAACACGCCGCATGCAAGCGGCACGGACATAAAAGCCAAATCAACGCCCATGAGCTTAATGATCGCTTTTGCGATCGATTTAGCGGCGCCGGTCATATCCATAGCCTTTGCCAGCAGCGTGCCCGTTAAGAATAACAGAAAGTAATTCTGGAAGAAACCGCTAAACCCAACCATGAAATTTGTCTTGAAGGCTGCATAAACAGGCATACGTGTTGTAACTGCGACCACCAAGGTACAGATAAACACAGTCAGGAAAATGTTGAGGCCTTTCATGATGAGGATCGTCAGCAGAATAAATGCTGCTATAATTCCCACGATCCCCAATATATTTATTGCATTCATATACTGTCTCCTTTTTCATTCGTCCGAAAGGACGAAGCTTCCTCTGTTTTCTCAGTATTGATTAGGGAACTGGGGCGTACGTTTTTCCAGGAAGGCGCTGATGCCTTCTTCCTTATCCTTGGTGCCAAACACGACAGCCCAACATTCCTTTTCGATTTCAAGGCCATTGCGAAGGTCTGTATCCGCCCCGCGGTTGATAGCCGTTTTGCAATAGCCGATCGCGATGGGAGATTTGGACAGGATCATCGCCATCATAGCCTTCGCCTCCTCCAGCAGCGTTTCGGCCGGCACTACCTTGTTGGCAAGACCGATCTCCTTCGCCTCCTGCGCTTTCACTTGGCGGCAGGTGTAGATGAGTTCTTTGGCAACGCCCGTACCCACCAGACGGGGAAGACGCTGAGTCCCGCCAAAACAAGGCATCAGTCCCAGATTAGCTTCCGGTTGTCCGAAAACCGCTTTCTCGGAAGCGATGCGAATATCGCAGCTCATGGCCAACTCGCAGCCTCCGCCCAGTGCAAACCCGTTCACCGCTGCGATTACCGGCTTTTCCAAAATCTCGATTTTGTTGAAAAGCTTCTGTGCTCTATCTGAGTAAAGACGGCCTTCTTCCACGCCATAGCCGGACATCTGCGAGATATCCGCACCTGCAACAAAGGCGCGCCCTTCGCCCGTTAGGATGACGCCAAGTACCTCACGGTCTTTTTCAATCGCTGTAAACAGCCTCTCCAACTCGTCAAGCGTCTGGTCATTCAGTGCATTCAAGGCCTTCGGCCTGTTCATTGTCAGTACCGCGAGCTTTCCCTCCAGTTCCGCTTTCACAAACTCAGTTGTTTTTGCCGCTTCTGTAAACTTCATTTTCTACGCTCCGTTTTGATGCCGCCTGGCCGGGCGGCATTGATTTTGCCAGACATGTCTTGCGTCACGGATTCCCGCAAGCTCCGGATACTTTGCGCCCGTGACTCGCTATTAAGTTATAGACAGCAATTGTTATACCAACTTCTTTTTCTTTGCCGGAGCTTGAAAAACGTGCATTTCAATGAATAATCCTTGTTATTTTTTTGATAAAGATGTAAAAGATGTGCAAAGCAAAAAAACGCTCCATTTTTAAAGCAATCAAATTTGAAGCGCTTTAAAAATGGAGCGGTCTATTCGTGCGAGGGTATTGATTCTTTTCTTGCTAAAGATGCCTAGACAGTCATTTCCTCTTAGCCTAAATATTTCCGTCTCTTTCTGACATAGGTCGGCATGCTCATGCCCAGGTAGGCCGATGCTTTGCGCACGGTATGAAATCTTTCATAGGCGGCCATGATCAGTTCTTTTTCCTGATTTTTCAAAAATTCCTTCATAGATCCTGCCCTTTGAACGGCTTCCAGCGTTCCCTCTCTTGGCTTTCCTGTCCGTTCCGGTGGGGGCGCTGTCTGGGGTATCTTTTCCTCTGGTTCATTTTCATCTTTGAAATCAAATTTAGTCGGAAGATCGGAAGGAAGGATTTCCAAATCATCGCAAACGGCATAAGCCCCTTTGATGACATTATCAAGCTCTCGCACATTTCCGTTCCAACTGTGGCGGTAGAAGGCTTCTATCACCTTCTTGGATATTCCCACATTCCGTTTGTATTCTCTGTTCAGTTTGTCCATATAATATTGAACCAGACAGGGAATGTCCTCGGTTCTTTCTCGCAGCGGCGGCAAATGGATATTGATTACATTCAACCGGTAGTACAGATCCTCGCGGAATGTCCCCTCGCGGATCATGTTCTCCAAATTTTTCCTTGTTGCCGAAATCACGCGGATATCCACCGGGATAGGTTTTGTTCCTCCCACCATGTCCACTTCGCGTTCCTGTAGGACACGCAATATTTTCGCTTGCATCACGAGCGGCATATCCCCTATTTCATCCAGAAAGACGGTTCCGCCGTCTGCTTGGATGAACTTGCCCTTGCGTCCGCCTTTCTTAGCCCCTGTGAACGCCCCCTCCTCATAGCCGAACAGCTCGGCTTCCAAAAGCTCCCCCGGTATGGCTGCACAGTTTACGCTTACAAACGGCCGGTGACAGCGGCGGCTGGCGTAGTGGATCGCTTTTGCAAACACTTCTTTTCCGGTGCCGCTCTCCCCGGTGATCAGCACGGAGAAGTTTGTTTTGGACGCCTGCATTGCCTCCCGCTTCTTACTTTGAATCACACTACTTTTGCCGATGATGTCTTTGAATCCCAACTGGAAGCCATTGAACTGCTCATACTGCTCGCGCAGGAATTCAAGTTCGTTATACTCTTTGAGCATTCGTCTTGCAGATTGTATCGCCTGCTCACGGAAATGAACCTGCGCTACACCGCCGATCGTGTCGCCCGCCGAATCTTTCACATAAGTACGGCTTACCAGTACGAAGTCGTTGGTTGCATCCCGCACATAGCCCGGTATGTATTTGTGCATGGCCAGCTCCTCCCTGTACTCGTTCCGCATGATATCCGCCATCTTGCTGTTGGGAATCACGTCTGTGATCGGCCTGCCGATGATTTCCTCCTTTGGTTTTCCTAAAAAGGCGCTGTAGCGGTCGTTGATGTCCGTGACGATTGCATGCTTATCCACCACGATAAAGCCGTCGTCTGAGAGACGAAGCACTTCCTCAAAAATAATTTTGTAAAATTCCATTTCCATCATATTACCCGAATCCTTTCCTGCATTTCTGTGTGCTGCCGGATTATAATTCTTCCATTGTTTTTTTAATCTTAGAGGGCGCATACCGTATCTGTCAACAAGTTCGTACCGTTTATGATCGCTTTCGAGCGACCTTCTCCGCGGAACTGGAACAAACGGGAGGAGAGTACATCGTAAATGCCCGCGAATATAGAAAAAGTCAAAACTTATACTCTTAGTCCATATCAAAATACATCAAAAAACCGCCGGATCCGATATTTTAAGAAATACAAACCTTCTTTGAAAAAAAATAAGAACAAGTCTTAATTTTCTCATTGACAAATCTTTTATACCTGTTTTACAATAAACTGTGTGGAATTTTGAAAAAATTTCATGCAGTTTATTGTAAAACAGGAGCAAACACATCAGATAGTGTAAAAGCAAATCGCAGAATAATAGGTTGGGCGACCATTTGAACCGCGAAGAGGTTCAACTCTGGTTGACCGGCCTATTATTCTGCTGGGTTATTCAGAAAGTATCTGATGCGTTTGCCCCGAATCAGGAGGTATATTATGTTATTCAAAACGACGGAAGCGCACGAGGCGTTGCGGAAGCAAGTTCGCGAATGGGCGGAAAAAGAAGTAAAACCGATCGTACTCGAAAAAGACCGCGGCCCTGTTGAAGAGGCGTGGATGGAGGATCAGGTAAAGCAGATGGCTGCTCACGGATGGCTTGGCGTTCCCTATTCCAAGGACTACGGCGGAGCGGGGCTTGATGTTATCAGCTATGCAATCGTTGTTGAAGAGCTTTCCCGCGTGGACGGCGGTATCGGCGTTATCTGTTCGGCTCATACATCTTTAGGCGCATATCCGATCGCAGAGTTCGGTACGGAAGCGCAAAAGCAGAAATATTTGATTCCCCTTGCGAAAGGCGAAAAAATCGGTGCATTCGGTTTAACAGAACCCAATGCGGGCAGCGACGCCGGTGGTACCGAAACCGAATATATCGATGACGGAAGCAATTATATTCTGAACGGTTCAAAGATATTCATTACCAATGCGCCTAAGGCTGACACCTATGTTGTATTTGCTGCGAATCCCGATGTTCCCGGAACAAAGGGCATCAGCGCTTTTATCGTAGAAAAAGGCGATGAAGGCTTTGAATTCGGCGAGCACTACGACAAACTCGGTATCCGTACATCCGCAACATCGGAGTTGATTTTCAACGAAGTAACGCTTCCCAAAGACCGCTTGCTCGGTAAAGAAGGGGAAGGCTTCAAAATCGCTATGAAGACCCTCGACGGCGGCCGCATCGGTATCGCAGCTCAGGCGCTCGGTATCGCACAGGGCGCGTATGAAGAAGCGGTAAAATATGCACGCAGCCGCGAGCAGTTCGGTAAACCGATCGGCTCCCAGCAGAATTTAGCCTTTAAGTTGGCCGATATGCTGACAAAGATTGAAGCCGCCCGCCTTCTCATCTACAAAGCCGCGGAGAAGAAAGAAAACCACGAGGACTACGGCCTTGATTCCGCAATGGCAAAGATGTATGCATCGGATATTGCGCTTGAAGTGGTGAATGACGCACTTCAAATCCATGGCGGTTCAGGATTTATCAAAGGAATTCCGGTAGAAAAGATGTACCGCGACGCCAAGATTACCACCATCTACGAAGGTACCAACGAAATCCAGCGGCTCGTTATTGCATCTAAGATATTGGGAAAACTCGGTAAGGCAAACCGGTAAATCAACACGTATTAAAAAAAAGTACCGGTACCGTTTTACGGCAATCGGTACTTTTCTGCGGTATGCATAAACTGATGATACTTTTGTATGCCGTAAAAATGATAGAGTTTTTTACAGGAGTATGAAATGGCAGTAGCTCGATTAAAAGGTGATCCGAGAATCGGTATTACCGGCATGCGCAAGCGTATCTTCCCCGACGGCGATACGATGAAAGACAAAGTCCACAAGATGATTCAACAGTTGGTTGAGGTTGAGCGCTTCAAGTTTTACAAAGATGTGGATATCAATTCAGTGATGGCGATGGCGCCGATCGGTGTTTCAGGCGGCCGCGGCGTAAAAGATAAAGAAACGTGGCATTTAATAGAAGATTTAGCCAAAGCAGCAGGCGCTTCCATCGGTTCTTCCCGCCCTGCAGCGGAAACGTTGAAGTACGTTCCGGTACAGCGCTATGTCGGCATGTCCGGCCAAAAGTTTAAAGGGAACTTATATTTTGCAATCGGTATTTCCGGAGCTATTCAGCACCTAAAAGGCATTAAGGATGCTTCCCGTATTATTGCCATCAACAAAAACAAGAAAGCGCCGATTTTTTCACACTGCGATTACGGTATCGTCGGCGATTTGGAAGAAGTTGTTCCGATCTTAATTGAAGAACTCAATGCGCTTTCAAAAGAAGAACTGACCTTCCCCTATCCGAAAATTAAGAAAGCGCCCGTGCCCCGCCCCTCGCCTATCGGTCCTCGTTATGTCTGTTTGGGCTGCGGTTATAAGTATGTACCGGAAGAAGGTAATAAGGATTCGGACATTCCGCCGGAGACTTTGTTCGAGCATCTTGATCCCGAATTTACCTGTCCCGATTGCGGCGAAGCGAAAGACCGCTTTATCAAGCTGACGTTCCGCAACAATTAAAAACATTCATTCAGGTTTTATCCTATAAGGAGTTTACTATGTACAATGTACGTGAAGTTACAAAAGATGTATGGTGGGTCGGCGGACACGATCACCGTTTAACATTGTTTGAAAATTTGCACCCGATACCCCTCGGAGTGAGCTATAATGCGTATCTTCTCTTTGATAAGAAGAGCACCATCCTTTTTGATACGGCGGAATGGGCATTCTGTCCGCAGCTGATGGAAAACATCTCGTATCTGCTCGAAAAATACGGACGTGATAAGGTCGACTATCTTGTTGTAAACCACATGGAATGCGACCACTCATCCTCCGTTACCACTGTGCTGGACAAATGGGCGCCGACGATTATCTCTACGGAAAAAGGCTTTATGCTGATGCGTCAGTTCGCCTATAATCCCGACGACTACAAAACCGATACCGTCAAAGAAGGAGACACCCGCACCTTTGAAGACCATACCATCACCTTTGTTGAAGCGCCGATGATACACTGGCCGGAGGTTATGATCACTTTGGACGTAACCAACGGAGTGCTCTTCTCTGCGGATGCATTCGGTTCGTTTATCGCGCTTGACGGCAAGCTCTTTGCAAAAGAAGTAAACTACCCGCGCGACTGGATGGATGAAGCACGCCGCTATCTGACAAACATCGTCGGTAAGTATGGCCCGGAGGTTATGCACTTAGTAGGAAAAGTGCTGAAGCTTGACCTCTTGCCTAAGATTAAATACATCTGTGCGTTGCACGGTTTGGTATGGGAGGCCGAAAACTTCCCTTACATCCTCGATAAATACCTGCATTGGGCGACGTATACGCCGGAAGAAAAGGGCGTGTTACTGGTGTACGGCTCCATTTACGGCAATACGGAATCGGCGGCCTTTGCGCTTGCTTCAAAGATTGTTGAAAAAGGCATTACGAATGTGTCGGTGTACGATGCGTCGAGTACCCATGTGTCGTATCTCATTTCCGAGGCATTCAAGTTCAGCCATATCGTTATTTGTTCTCCGACATACAACCTGAACATTTTCCCGCCGATCCATGAGTTCTTGGATCACATGCGGATATTGAACTTACAGAATAGAAAGATTGCTATTGTGGAAAACGGTTCATGGGCAGTACGGTCGGGAGATCTTATTCAGGAATTCATTGAAAAGAACATGGATGATATGGAAATCCTGAATGAACGCATCACCATTGCATCAACGATGAGCCCCGATAAGGGCTATGAGCTCGATTCTATGGCTCAAGCCATCGCCGATTCTATGAATGCGACGGATATCTCCTTACCGGAAGGTGTGCCCCAGCTCGATGTTTCCGGCATCCACTTCGCACGGGAAAGAAGGTAAAACTTGCCAGCGAAGTACATGGACGTACTTCGCTGAACGAGCGACAACGCAGATGCACTGTATATTTCCAAAATATGACAACCCTGCTATACTACCACTATGAACACTCCACGAAAACTGCCAATCGGCGTACAGAGTTTTAAAGATTTACGCGAAAAAAGATTTCTGTATGTTGACAAAACAGAGTATCTATCTCGATTAGTTAATAATGGAAAGGTCTATTTCCTCAGCCGCCCGCGTCGGTTTGGCAAAAGTTTGTTTCTTTCAACATTAGCAGCATATTTCCTCGGGCAAAAAGAGCTGTTCAAGGACTTGTATCTTGAAAAGACGGAAGAAGAAGCGGCTGTTCAAGAAGGCAGAGAGGCTTGGCAGGAATACCCGGTGTTGTATCTTGATTTTAATACCGGTAACTATGGGGCTTCCGATGATTTAACTATCAATCTGAATAATCATCTGTGCAAATGGGAAGAGCTTTACGGTTCTAAACCATCTGAACAAAACTTTCCCCTGCGTTTTGCAGGTCTTTTAGAGCGCGCATACCAACAAACCGGCAAGCAGGTCGTTATCCTTGTAGATGAATACGATAAGCCCTTGCTGCAAACCATGGGTGTGAACGAAGAGCTGAATGAAAAGTACCGCAATACGCTCAAAGCCTTTTATTCGGTGATAAAAACCTGCGACCAATATATCCGGTTTGCCTTTCTTACCGGTGTTACGAAGTTCAGCAAAATCAGTATTTTCAGCGATTTGAATAACTTAAATGATATTAGTCTACTACCCAAATATGCCGGTATCTGCGGTATAAGCCAAAGCGAACTGGAAAGTACCTTTGCTCCTGAAATTGAAGCGCTTGCACAGGCAAATGAGCTTACCTACGATGAAACACTTAAACAATTAAAGCAAAATTATGACGGCTACTGTTTTGCTCGAGCATCTGAAAATATGTATAACCCGTTCAGCCTGTTGCGAGTATTTGACGGACAGATTTTCCAAAGCTACTGGTTCAGTACGGGAACCCCGACTTTTCTGGTCAACTACCTTAAAGAAGCGCACTATTATATTCCCGACTTAAATGAAAATGTTGAACTTGATGAAGATGGCTTGCAAACCTATCGGGCTATACCGGAAGATACCCTACCAATTTTATTCCAAGCGGGTTATTTAACAATCAAAGAATATATAAAAGATGTACGGTTGTACCGACTGGGCTTTCCGAATGATGAAGTCCGGTACGGTTTTTTGCATAACCTGTTACCGGCATATTCTGATATACCGTTTGGTCAGACAGGCGTATGGATAGGACGGTTTGTACAGGATATCCGCAAGGGAAAGGTGGACTGCTTTATGGAGCGGATGCAGGCTCTTATAGCAGGGATACCGTATGACAACTTCACCGAGAAGAACTTGAAGCTACGGGAGCAGAATTACCAGACAGCCGTTTACCTTGTCTTTGCTCTGATGGGACAGTTCGTGCAGACAGAGGTACAGTGTTCTACAGGAAGAGCGGATGCCGTGGTTATCACTGCTGATACTGTTTACATCTTTGAGTTTAAGCTCTTTAGCAATGGTAGTGCGGAAGATGCTGTCAACCAGATAAAAGAGAACAACTACACCGCAAAGTATAAGAAAGACGGAAAGAAGATTGTACTCATCGGTGCGGGATTTGATGAAAAAACGAAAACAATTAAAGACTGGAAAACGGAAGTACTTGAAAACTAATATAGAAGAAAGGCAACCGCATCAGGCGTATCGATCAAATACCGCAGAAAAATGAGGCTGAGGAAATGGCCATTCCGTCAGCCTTTTGAAAATAGCCTGTCCAGAAGTGTACATCCGTGTACACTTCTGGACGCGAGTTTCTGCTGCGCAAAAACATCGCTGCTGCATGGAACCACCGCCATCCGTGGCGGTTCTGAACAGCCCTTCCGTAAGCCTTTTGGAAATAGACGGTATAGATACAAGGAGCTAGCTGAAAATAAAGCGCAGGCGTATCTATGATACGTTGAGCATTTATTTTCAGCGTACGACGCAGTAGATATACCGTATATTTTCAAAAGGAAGTTGACTTTCGATAAAAATCTACTATCGATCGCCCATAAGCGCGTTGATCAATGCGAGTTAACGATAGGATTTGGTCGGGCAACTCTTTTTCTTTGGGGCGGTGTATCAGCGCAAGCCCTCCCGCAGCAAGAATGTTTTTTTCGGCAATTGTATGTAATAGATCATAATGGAACTGATAGGGAAACGGAGGATCAAGATAGATAATATCAAAAATATGTTTTGAGCGCTGGAGATACAGCTCCACCGGCATACATTTACAGTCAAGTTTTTTGTCTGCGAGCGCGGCATTTTTTAACAAAATAGGGAATTTATCCTTGTCTTTTTCCACCAATACGACAGGATATGCCCCCCGCGAATAGGCTTCAAGCCCGCACATACCCGATCCGGTAAACAGGTCTAAAAAAGACTTTCCTTCCAAATCACCTAAAATCGCAAAAAGGGATTCCCTCATTCTATCCATTGCCGGCCGGATAATCCCCTTAGGGCATTGAACTTGCCGGTTTTTCAGCATCCCGCCTGTTATACGCATATCGATTTATTTAAATACAAAGAAGTTGACTGAGTTCATTTTGAGAGACAATCTGATAAGAATCAAGATTCTTATCGCTTTCTTGAATCCGTTTTTCTATCCGGTCTTTCGTATCGCTATGCATCTTATAATACGCACTCAAATCGGAACCCGAAATAGGTAAGTCAATTTGTTTCTCTATCGCTTTAGAGGCAAATACTTTTAAGAGCAATAAATAATCCGTTTCGCACGAATAGAGACTCTGCATAATCGACAGATATTCAGGTAAATAAGAAAGATTTTGAACTTCCGTGAATAACGTTTGCAGCGTATCCGATATAAAAGATATATCGGATATCATTTTATCCAAAAACATATTCTCAGACAGCTCAAGCGAAAGTCCTTCGATGGTAATAGTGATTATTTTTGCAAGCTGATACAAATTATCATGAAACGCGGTATTTTTAAGCATAGAGATCCTCCCATTCTACTTTTTCAGTATCGGCATTTTCTCAACAACAATGAGTTTTACCGAACTTGTCATTTTTTGTGCAATGTGGCACTATTGTATAAATGATTCTTAATGATACACTTCGCATGGGAATTGATGTCGGATCGACGACCGTAAAGACGGTGATTCTTTCCGCTGATAATTCCATCGTATATAGCAGATATGAACGGCACCGCGCCGATATCCGCAAGACAATTATTCTGGTGGTAACGGAAGCCTTAGACACGGTTGCAAAGATGTACGGCAGCCGCGCTCAGTTACAAGTGCGGGTAACCGGCTCCGGCGGCTTGGCGGTCTCAAAGTGGCTCTCCGTGCCTTTTGTGCAGGAAGTTGTCGCGGCAGCTGTCGCCGTACAGGCAAAGATTCCGCAAACCGATGTTGCTATCGAGTTGGGCGGCGAAGATGCTAAAATAACCTACTTCGGCCGTTCGGTTGAGCAGCGTATGAACGGCACCTGTGCGGGCGGTACGGGCGCCTTTATCGACCAAATGGCGGCGCTCCTCGAAACCGATGCGACTGGGTTAAATGAGCTTGCCAAAAATGCGACAACGATTTATCCCATCGCCGCCCGCTGCGGGGTCTTTGCAAAGACCGACGTACAGCCCCTCATCAACGAAGGAGCGCGGCGGGAAGATATTGCCGCGAGTATCTTTCAGGCGGTTGTCAGCCAGACAATCTCCGGCCTTGCATGCGGAAAGCCCATCCGCGGGCGCTGCGCCTTTTTAGGCGGCCCCTTGCACTTTCTTGACCAACTACGGCAGCGGTTTATCGAAACGCTGCACCTTACGGATGACGAAATCATCGTACCGGAAAAATCGGAACTCTTTGTTGCACTCGGCGCAGCGCTCAGCGCCGGTTCCAATCAATCGCTGAGGGCATCGCCCCACCGGACTGTCAACAACGGCGCAGAATCGGCGAAGATTTCCTGCACGGCGCCGACGCAGACACAACTGCTGCGAACAGGCTTTCGTGCTCAGCCGAGCGCAATGCCGGAAATCACCGATACAACGGTATTTACCACCCCCGCCGCCTTGACCGTGGAAATACTGCGGAATAAACTCGGCTCCCTCGCCGATGCGGAAATGCAGGAAGTACAGCGGCTTCCGCCCCTCTTTGAAAATGAAGCGGCGCTTACAGCCTTTCGTGAACGGCACGGACGGGAACGGGCGGAAACCGCTCCGCTTGAAGCAGCAACCGGTCCCGTGTTCCTCGGCATGGATGCCGGTTCAACAACGACGAAGGCCGTGCTTATCGACCAAGAGGGAAAAATCCTCTGGCAGTTCTACGAATCGAACGCAGGAAACCCTGTCAATCTTGCAGTAACCATGCTGCAATCCCTCTATAAACAGATCCCGAACGGTGCGCATATTGCCCGCTCTTTATCCACCGGCTACGGCGAAGGGCTCTTCCAAGCGGCTTTCGGCGTCGACGCGGGAGAAGTGGAAACCATCGCGCACCACCGCGCCGCCGATTTCTTTCTTCCCGGTGTTGAATTTTTACTCGATATCGGCGGGCAGGATATGAAGTGTATCCGCATGAAGAATAACTGTATCAGCTCCATTCAACTGAACGAGGCATGTTCTTCAGGCTGCGGCAGTTTTTTGGATAACTTTGCCCGCTCGCTCGGTATGCCGGTCGAAGATTTCTCCGCACAGGCGCTTTCCGCTTCCAAACCGATCGACCTCGGCAGCCGTTGTACGGTCTTTATGAATAGCCGCGTTAAACAGGCGCAAAAAGAAGGAGCCTCCGTCGGCGATATTTCGGCGGGGCTTTCGTATTCGGTGATAAAAAACGCCCTCTTTAAGGTGATTAAGCTGCGGAATGCCGCCGCTATCGGGGAAAAAGTGATTGTACAGGGCGGCACCTTTCACAACGATGCGGTGCTGCGCGCCTTCGAGCTGATTACCGGTAGAGAAGCGGTGCGTCCCGATATCAGCGGCTTGATGGGTGCATTCGGCGCCGCGCTCCTTGCCCGCGACCAGTGGAAGGAGCAAGGAGCAGACGTACAGGTCAGGTCGAATATCTTACCGGCAGAAGGGCTTGACGCACTCACCGTTAAGCTGGAACTTTCCCGCTGCGGTAAATGCGCCAACAACTGCCTTTTAACCGTCAACCGGTTTAATACGCCAGCGGCAGGTACCCGCATCTTTATTACGGGAAACCGCTGCGAACGCGGCGCCGAAATAGCGGAAACAGCAAACGCACAACAAAAAGAATCACCTGCAAAGACCGGTAAAAAGAAACAAGATAACGATATTCCCAATCTCTTCGATTGGAAATATAAACGTATGTTCTCATATAAGCCGTTGCCGGAAACCGAAGCCGCACGAGGTGTTATCGGTATTCCGCGTGTGCTCAACCTCTACGAAAACTATCCGTTCTGGTTCACGCTTTTAACTGAACTGAAATTTTCGGTAAAATTGTCGCCCCGCTCTTCCCGCAAGCTCTATGAAATGGGCTTAGAGTCTATCCCGTCGGAATCGGTGTGTTATCCCGGCAAAATTTCTCACGGACATATCGAAGCGCTCTTAAAAGCAGGCATTACAACGATTTTCTATCCCTGTATTCCGTATGAAATGAAGGAAGACCCTCAGGCAAACAACCATTTTAACTGCCCCGTCGTAACGAGCTATCCCGAAGTCCTCAAAAACAACATCGACACGCTGAGGCAGGACAAGCATATCCGTTTTCTCAATCCGTTTTTACCGCTCTATAATGACAAACGGCTCGGAGAGCGGCTCCACGAAGAACTCAATAAATACTGGGATATTCCGCTTGCCGAAATCCGTGCTGCCGTGCAGAAGGCAAAAGAAGAAGCGGAAGCGGTAAAAAAAGAGACCCGGTTCCAAGGAGAGGCGGCGCTCCGAAAAATAAAAGAACAGGGGCTTATCGGCATTGTACTTGCCGGGCGGCCGTATCATCTTGACCCGGAAATCAATCACGGAATTCCCGAACTGTTGACGGGCTTGGGACTTGCCGTATTGACGGAAGATTCCGTCGCCCATTTAGGTAAACTCCCCCGCCCGCTTCGGGTTGTAGACCAATGGGTGTATCACAACCGGCTGTACCGCGCCGCCGAATTTGCCGCACGGCAGGATAACCTCGCACTTATTCAGCTGACCAGCTTCGGCTGCGGTCTGGATGCGGTAACCGCCGACCAAGTGCAGGAAATTATCGAAGCGCGGGGAAAAATGTATACCTTGCTCAAAATTGATGAAGGTTCAAACCTCGGCGCCGTACGTATCCGTATCCGCAGTTTACTCGCCGCTATCCGCGAGCGCAGCAAAGGCACGCCCGTCAAGGCGCCGGGATACCGCGGCTTTAAACGGGTTGAATTTACCGAAGATATGAGCAAACGGTATACCGTCCTTGCGCCGCAGATGGCTCCCATTCACTTTGACTTATTGGAGGCAGCGTTTCAACATTCAGGCATTAATCTTATCATATTGCCGGATACCGATCCTCAGGCAATCGACTGCGGATTACGGTATGTGAACAACGATGCCTGCTATCCCGCCATTATCGTCGCGGGGCAGATGATTGCAGCGCTGCAGTCGGGTAAATACGACCTCAATGCGACGGCGCTCATCATCACGCAGACGGGCGGCGGGTGCCGTGCGACAAACTACATCGGGTTTATCCGGCGGGCATTGGAAGATGCGGGCTTGGGCTATATTCCCGTAATCGGGTTAAGCGCACAGCAGATTGAAAAAAACTCAGGCTTTAAGCCGACGTTCGGCTTAGCAGACCGCGCACTAAAGGCGCTCTGCCTCGGCGATTTGCTGATGCGCGTACTGTACCGCACCCGCCCCTACGAACAGGAAAAGGGTGCAGCAAATGCGCTCTACCGACGCTACGCAGACAGGATAAAAACCGAATTGAAACACATGACCGGGCGGGATTATCGCAGAGTTGTACGTGATATTGTACACGACTTTGATACGATGCCGCTTATTCAAGAGGAAAAACCTCGAATCGGTGTAGTCGGTGAAATTTTGGTAAAATTTCACCCGACAGCCAACAACGATATTGTCGGTACCATTGAGCGGGAAGGCGCCGAATGCGTCATGCCCGACTTGATGGACTTTTTCTTCTATTCATTGTTCGACGGCATCTATTATGAAACATCGCTGGAATCGAACGCTTTTAACCGGTTCAAATACCGTGCAGCAATCTGGTATATCGAGCGGTACCGCAATGGAATGAAAAAAGCATTGAATAAAAGCCGCCGCTTTACCGCGCCCGAATCGATTTACAATCTTGCAAAAGGTGTTCACGGAGTGCTTGATTTAGGTAACGTTGCAGGTGAAGGCTGGTTCCTAACCGCCGAAATGGTTGAACTTATCAGGTCGGGAGTGGTTAGTATTGCTTGTTTACAGCCGTTTGCCTGCCTGCCGAATCACGTTACCGGCAAGGGGATGATTAAGGAACTGCGCCGCCGGTATCCCGATGCGCAAATATCCGCCATCGACTTTGACCCCGGTGCAAGCGAGGTAAATCAGCTCAATCGGCTTAAGCTTCTTTTGGCAAATGCGCCGTATGGTGAGCACCCCGATCGGATGAATCGAAAGGGCGCATAATACAGGGCAATGCTCATTATACCTTAAATTTTCCTACTTCCACAGCAAGACTTTCAATGCTGCGTTTATTTTTCTGTGTAATTTCGTTTACGTCCTGCACTGCATTACTAATCTGTACCGCTCCCGAAGCCATTTCGTTCATGCTGCCGACGATGACACGGGTAAGGTCATTGAGTTTGCGCATTTCTTCAGCTACTCCTTCACCTCCCCGCAGCATTTCGGCGGAACCTGCCTGCACTTCTGTCGTTACCGTGTTGATGGTTTTAATCGCTTCCAGTACCTCGCGACTGCCGTTTTCCTGCTCCCGCATCGCTTCCATCAGCCGGTTACTCATATCCTTTACCTGTTCAGAAAGCGTAAAAATAGCATTGAATTTTTCTCCGGCTGTTTTTGATGACAATGACAGACTTTCTATTTCGCCTGATAAGATTTTAAGAGTTGCGGTAATGGTTTTACCCTGTGCGCTCGATTCTTCGGCTAACTTTCTGATTTCATCGGCAACAACAGCAAAACCCTTGCCTGCTTCTCCGGCATGTGCTGCTTCAATCGCCGCATTCATCGCTAAAAGATTCGTTTGACTCGCAATATGCTGAATAACATTGCTTGCTTCAAGTAAGCTCCCTGATTCTTCGGATATCTTTTGTGTTACTGCTGTAGAGCCGGTTATCGTTTCTTTTCCATCGGCAGTTGCCGTTGCAAGATTTTTAATCACTTCATTGGTCGTATCGAGGGTATGGGTGATAGAGGTAATATTTGCAACCATCTGTTCTACGGCAGAAGAAGATTGAGCGACAGAAGCAGCCTGATTTTCGATGCTGCTATTGAGCCGCTTGATAGTGCGGATAATTTCTTCTACCGTTGCGGCTGTTTCGGTAACACTCGCTGCTTGGGTAAGTGCCTGTTGCTTTACACCCTCGATGTTTGTGTTGATTTGCCGGACAGCACTTGCCGTTTCACTCATGTTGCTTACAAGCTCGGTACCTATATCGGTCATATCGGCGGTGTTTGTGCCGACGATTTTGACGGATAAGCCGATCTTTTCGATTGTTTCATTAAAATACTGTGATAGTTCAGCTATTTCATCATTTCCTTTTATGGGAAGTCGTGCCGTCAAATCTCCGTCGCCTTGCGCAATGTTTTTTAAGTTTTTTGAAACAGATATAATCGGATTAACAAACATTTTCGTGCTTAAAAATGCGCCAAACACAATCATAATCAGAATAAGTATTGAAAGCCCGATAACTCGCACTACAATATCTTTAACAAGATTTGAAGACATTTCTGCTTTTTCTGCTTTTACTTCTGTTTCAATTTCATCAATGTAATTCCCCGTTCCAATTACCCATTCGTATTTTGCATACGCTAAACTGTACCCGCGCTTAGGATAAGGCGTATTAGAGCCGGGTTTAGGAAACCAAAAATCAAAAAATGCTCCTCCCTTTTTCCCAACCTCGATGCAATGTTGCACTACATAAAATTCATTCACATCTTTAAAATCTATTCGGCTTTTCCCTTCTGAGGCCGGATTTGGCGGAAGTAAAACATTTGTACCATCAAAAGTATCAATCCAAAAATAGCCTTCCGCATCGTATCGAATATTTCGGATAATTTCTTTTATTGCGGTTTGTCTTTCTACGATTGGCATATTTTGTTTTTCATAAATGCTATCGTAAGAATCTATGAGAGAAATCATAGTTTCAGTTTCTCTTTTTATAGTCGTGTCATACGCATTGTATAACTGAACTTCCAGCTTTGCCAATGATTCAGCATTATTCTTTTGTTGACTTATTACATCTATTGAAAGAAATACGCCAAATAATAGCAAAAAGGATCCTCCCACAAAAAACATTATTTTATATTTCAAACTCAACAATCTATTCGTTTCCTTTTTCTTGGATAAGACCGGCGCCGCAGCTTCTTTGCATTTTTCGGTCTTCTTCTGCTTTATCAAATACCATAACTTTTAAGCCATATTTATTGAGCTTTCTGCGTCGATCTGTAGTTTTGGGAGCAAAAAACTCACCGTTAGGAATCGCTGATTAATTCGCATTTAAATTAATCAACGATTCCTTTCGTTTGAAGTTCTACTATTTTTTTACTGCGGCAATTGCTTCAAGCATTTCCGGAATAACTTTGTATAAGTCCGCTACGATGCCATAATCGGCTACCTTAAATATAGGAGCGTCGGGATCGGAATTTATAGCGACAATTACATCGGACTCCTTCATACCTGCAAGATGTTGGATGGCACCGGATACTCCGCAGGCAATGTACAGATTAGGCTTGACCGTGGTGCCGGTTTGTCCTACCTGATGTGATCGGTCAATCCATCCTGCATCAACGGCAGCACGCGAAGATCCGACTACCCCGCCCAAGGTATCTGCTAAGGTTTTAATAATCTTAAATCCATCAGGACTTCCTAAACCCTTTCCTCCCGTTACGATAATAGAGGCATCGGTTAGCGAAACTTGCTCTCCTACCGATTTAACAACTTCAAGAACCTTGGTTCTAATGTCGGAAGCAGAAAGACTAATGTCAAGATTAACGATGTCTCCGCTATTCGCAGTGTTTTTTTCGGCTTTATCCATGACTCCCGGCCGTACTGTGGACATTTGAGGTCTATTTTCCGGGCAGATGATAGTTGCCATTATGTTGCCGCCGAAAGCAGGCCGTGTTTGCAGAATTTTACCGTCTTCTTCGTCTATTTCAAGCTTAGTGCAGTCGGCTGTTAAGCCGGTGTTTAATCTTGATGCCATTCGTGGTGCAAGATCCCTTCCGATGTGGGTTGCTCCAATAAGCATTATTTCAGGCTTGATGCTGTTAACAGCATCAACGATAACCTTAGTGTATGCATCGGTGGTATAGTTTTCCAAAAGCGGATCATCGGCGCAGTACACGGTTTCTGCCCCGTATGCAATAAGCTCTTTTGCAAGCGCACCGATGTTGTGGCCAAGTAATATGGCATTCAGTTTAACACCTTTTACAGCGGCAAGTTTTTTGCCTTCGCCTAAAAGCTCTATAACAACAGGGGTCAGTTTTCCCTTTCGCTGTTCCGCATAGACCCAAATATGTTTATAACTACTGATGTCTTGTATTCCCATACTATGAACTCCTATTACCTTCTATATAAAGTGCATTTGTTTAAATTCACTTACAATCCTCGCTGCCATTTCTTTTTCTGTTCCTTGGAGCATTTCTCCTTCAGATTTAACGAGCGGGGTAAATGTCCTTTTAACCCTTGTCGGCGAGGCCTTCAAACCAACAGAGTCCGTCGAAATAGCAACATCATTAATGGTTAGCGTATGTATTTTCGCATCAAAGCAATCAAAGATCTTATCAACGTAAAGATAGCCGGGTTCATTTAATTCTTTAACGGCGGTTAAAAGAGCAGGCATTTGAAGTTCGATTGTTTCATACCCGTCTTCCAACTGTCTTTGAACGATCAATTTTTTGCCGTCAATTTTTAAACCCTCAACGTAGGTTACCTGTGGTAGTCCTAGTTTTTCAGCAATTTGCGGCCCAACTTGGGCAGTATCCCCATCGATCGCCTGTCTTCCAGCAAGAATCAAATCATACTCGCCGATTTTTCTGATACCTGCTGCAAGCGCGTTTGACGTAGCCCATGTGTCAGATCCGCCAAAAGCTCTATCGGTAAGAAGGTATGCTTCATCTGCTCCCATAGCCAAGCACTCTCGCAGCATTGATTCTGCTTGAGGAGGTCCCATGGTAAGAACATATACCTGCACATCGCCGAATTCTTCCTTTATATCTAAGGCCTGCTGAAGGGCATGAGCGTCGTCAGGATTTAAAATACTTGGAACACCATCACGTATAAGCCGGTTTGTCTCTTTGTCTATTTTTACCTCGGTGGTATCAGGAACTTGTTTTACACATACAATTATCTTCATTTTTTCCTCCATCCCTACTTATATAGATTTCCTGCAATGACCATCTGCTGGACTTGTGATGTTCCTTCATAGATGGGAAGGATACGGGCATCTCTAAAAATCCTTTCTATTCGGTAATCTTTCACAAACCCATATCCGCCATGCAACTGCAACGCTTTGTAAGCGACCTCGTTTGCAACTTCTGCGGCATAATACTTTGCCATAGAAGAAGCAAGCGCAGGACTTTGGTGAGCATCCTTTAATTGAGCTGCCTGATACACTAAAAGCCGTGCAGCTTCTACTTTTGTGGCCATCTCAGCGACAGTAAACTGAGTGTTTTGAAATGAAGCAAGTGTTTTTCCAAACTGAACCCGCTCTTTGGTATATTTAATTGCTTCATCAAGTGCACTTTGCGCAACCCCTACCGCTTGGGCGGCGACTCCTATTCTGCCGGATTCAAGGGTATTCATCATCACTTTAAATCCTTGCCCTTCTGTTCCCAGTAGATTTTCTTTTGGAACTTTCACATTTTCAAAGATCAAATCCGATGTTTTTGTTCCTCTAATGCCCATTTTGTCTTCGTGCGCACCCCGAGAAAAACCATCCCACTTTGCCTCAACAATAAAGGTTGATATTCCTCTTGTACCCTTGCCCTTTTCGGTAACAGCGGTAATTATCGCAAAATCACAGAACGGTGCATTGGTAATCCAACACTTTCTTCCGTTTAGGATATAGTGATCTCCCGTCAATACGGCTGTTGTGGCGGTGCTTCCTGCATCAGAGCCAGCGCCCGGTTCAGTCAATCCAAAGGCGCCCACCATTTTCCCTTCCGCAAGCGGTCTAAGGTACTTTTCTTTTTGCTCGGGGGTACCAAAATTAATGAGCGGTAAAGCAACAAGCGAGGCCCCCGCTGTTAAATACGTACCGCAAGAAGCATCAGCGCGTGAAAGTTCTTCCATTATGATTGCATAAGATACATAATCAACACCGGCACCGCCGTATTCTCTTGGTATAATAGGAGATAAAAACTTATACTTTGCGAGCTTATCCCGTAAAGCCTGCGGCATTTCAAGGCCTTCTCTATCCATTTTTTCGGCCACATCAGTATTGTACAATTCCCGCTGGCAAAAATCCCTAATCGATTTTCTAACCAACTCCTGCTGTTTGTTAAATAGCATGTTTTACCTCCAATCCTATGCTAAAATTTCTGCGAACGTTTGGATTCTTGTTCTAAGCTGCTCGATACTTGCAGCACCTTGTTCTACGCTAAAAAGCAGATGCGGAATGCCGGCCTCATCCATGTCTTTTTTGAAGATAGGATAGTCGTACTCTTCATAATCGGAAAATGACAGCAATGCAAACACAACACCATCAAGTCCTAGACGCTTAACGTCAGAAGCGATGAGTCTTCCTCGTTTTTTGTCCGGATCATAGGCAACGCTGCATGCTTGTACCTCAGGCCACCATCGAGCAAGCCGCTCTATTTGACTCTTTCCCGTTTCAGGCACTAGCGTTGCAAATTGCACGGTTCCGTGGGCAAGGTTGTCATAGGCTATAGCAATATTGTTTTTTTCAAATATTTCTAAAACCCTTTTATCATCCAGTATGATTCCGGTTGCCAAAACCCTCTTGCCTTTAAAATCTTCTGCGGGCTGTGCGGTATAATGCTCAACTAATTGCCGAACCAACACTGTGTGCTCTTCTTTTCGCATAAAGTAGCCGCTTTTTAGCACGGCACTTCTGACTTTCGGGGTAAAGGTGTTAAGATGCTGAGGAACCATTTCAACAAAGTCCATCATCACCTTTCGGTGCTCATTGCAGATGGCAATAGCCTGCTTCAAATCCGCCTCGGTAACTTTTTTACCGCTTATTTCTTCTAATTTGGATCGCACAAGCTCGTATTCGCTTATTAGATATTCAACGGCAGCTTCGATTTTTCTGTTTTGGGGATACACAAAGCCTATCATAGGAATATCTTTGACTGCAGCACGCCAATTTTGCGTAAGGGTTATCAGCGTATCACTCATCGCAGGGATAAGAACTGCCGAAAGACCGGCGTACGAGCCTTTAATTCCATATTCAAGAATTGCCTGTACCATTGAGCAGGCAAAAGCCGGAAAATACTCCTTCGCCCTGGCAAGCTCAATGTTTCCGCCCCAAATCCCCATGGGAACCATTCCAGCTGCAATAACTATTTCTTCGGGGCAAAATACCGGAAAACAGCCGACAACCTGCGCACCTGCATCTACATGTTCTTTTAGTAATGCCTTAGGATTGTCCGCCGCATATTCTAATCTTGAAAGTATCTCATTTACGTTCATATCAGCTCTACCTCCCCATATCTTTTCTTGCTTGCATAACCTCAACTAAACCTTCCACCCGCGTTTCAAATTGAGATTCGGCAAAATTCCTGGGATCTGCTTGATCTCCGTCAAAACCTGCATAGGGTAAATCGGTTTTTTCTGCAACCCTGCGAGCCATTTCATACTGGATAAAACTCATAAGCTTGCAACTTCTATTCATGTGATACAAAGCACCATCGCAGTTACCGTCTTTAAGCGCGTTAACCCGGTAATCAACCATTTTTTCAATATTGACGTTGTTAAACATCGAGCTGTAGGCACGCGCCATACCATCAAGGTCGTTTTCTTCGTAGATAAGAGCCCATGCATGGGGATACACACTACCGGTCATATTGATGCCTTTTTTAGCAAGCGACTTCATTTTATAACCAATGTAAGGCCAGCAAGGAATGCCTTCCATCATTATTCTGAACTTTTCTTCACCTCTAAATGAGGTTAAACCCTTGGCAGCGTTGTCTTCAAGGTGTTCGATTAAAAGTTCAAAAGCCTCTGTTGTTTCTTTCTTCCCCCGTGCACAAACAATGACGGCCATGTAGTTAAAAAGATCAAACCCGTTCATAGGGGAAGGAAAATTCCCCTGCGGCAAGCTCATGGAATATTTCCACAACTTACCGTTTTTGGACGATATTTTCATAACTTCTTCTAACTTTTTTTGATCAAACGGCTTACCGGAAATCTTTTCAAACTGCTTGATCGCCTCCTCAAACTGCCCGCGCAGATACTTAATCCTGCTATCTGAAACTTCATAGTCAAAGTTATAGGTGGTATCTATCATAATAAGCGGAATATCAAGCTCCCGTGCTATATTCTCGTACCATTTAATAACTTCATTACAAATGTTATTGCAACAGCAAAGAAAATCCGGCTGCGGCATTGGGATAGTATCTGATCCGCCTTTAATCAATACTCCAAAACTAGTCCTTGCATAGGCACAAAGATCGACCGAATAACCTTCCCGCTCGGCAAGATTACAAAGCTCAAGCGACTCTTTTTTTGCCGCAACGCCGGCAGCATGATTTTCCGGATACAGCAGCGGCAAGTCGAAAGCTTCAGCCAGCTCTTGGGGAAAAACGGAAGTAGCCCATCCAACGGGAATACCAGCTTCTTTTGCTTTAAAAGCATTTGCATATTGCTCGGCCAAAAGATCGTTGATAATCTTTTTAACGTCTTTTTTTTCTTCCTTTAAATCTGACATAAAACACCTCTCTAACGTAAAAAGCTATTTAATAACCTTACCCTGCCGCAGTTGCTCAAGTGCTGATTCATCGTAGCCCGCTTCCTTTAAAAGCTCCTGTGTGTGCTGTCCTAAGCGCGGAGCCGGTACATAGTTATCCCTGCCGTTTTCAGTAAACATAACCGGCGTATTGAATATAATGCCTTCGTTTCCGCTATCATATCGATGTTTCAAAAGATAGTTATTTGCCCAGCACTGTTCGTCAACCAAGACATCAGCGGGCACAGCGAGTTTTTCATGCGGGATTCCTGCTCGCTGCAATCGTTCGCACCACTCGTCTATGGGCCTTTTGGCAAATTCCTTTTCCATCATGGGAACAAATTCGTCAACATGTTCAACTGCGCTTTTAAACGAGGCATACTGACTGCCGACTAAATCGGGGCGCTCAATAACCATTGTGCAAAAGTTAGGGAACCACTTATCGTACTGGAAAAATGCCAGCTGAATCCATTTGCCGTCAGAGCACTTAAAGGTCGTATTAAGCGGGTTAGGCGGAGTCTTCCGGGTGATAGGCATATGATACCCATATTGTGCTGCGCAAACGGGAATACCCATACCGTAAACCGCTGTATGGAACAGCGAAACGGTTACCCGATCCCCCTTGCCGGTTTGCCGTTGCTTGAAAAGAGCTGCGAGAATCCCGCCTGCCAAAATAGCCCCTGCATAGTGATCCCCCAGTCCTGCTACCGGGTTACACGGCGAAGTATCTTTTTCCATCAAACTCATTGCAACGCCGCCGCGCGAAAAATAAGCCGTGTAGTCGAAAGCAGGGTTGTCTTTTGCCGGTCCTTTTTCGCCATAACCAAGAAGGTGTGCAAACACAATATGAGGAGCACGCTCCTTAATTGCTTCATAATGCAAGCCGCTTTTATCCAAAGCCTTTTGGCGGGTATTTGTTAAAAACACATCTGCTTTTTCAAGCAGCTTGTAGATAACCTCAACACCCTCTTTTGTACGAGTATCTACTACAATGCCTTTTTTTCCCGAATTTTCAATTTCAAAAAACGCATTTTCATCTTCTGCAGTTGGAAAATTCCATTGAAAGCCGACAAACCGCATAGTATCGCCTTCGTGCGGTTCAATTTTAATAACCTCCGCCCCCCAATCAGCAAGTAATCTACCGCATGCCGGAGCGGCGACAAAATTTGCATATTCAACAACTCTCACACCTTCCAAGGGCAATCCATCTCTAGCCATTAACCTACCTCCTTAATGGGGCTATCCAAAAACTTCAGTTTTTGGACAGTTTCCTTAGATTTAGATGCGATGTTTAAAATTAAGTCATTACTGTATAAAGACTTAATTTTAAACTCGCGGGGATGTCGAAAAAATAACCGACTTTTGAGACATCCCCGATGCTATTCATCAGTTTCTTTGCCTTCGATAACGCGCTGCGCATACCACACATGCTCAGGATGTTCTTTTTTAAATTTTAGATTTTTATATACCCCGATTGTTAAAAACGGAATGACAATGGTAAATATTCCAAACCGTCCGCAGTTGCCGTAGCCATATTTGACGACAGCTGTTAGTTTCATCGTTGAAATAGTCATCGCCACTACGATAATAACAATTGTGACAAAAATTCTTCTTTGCATTCTGGATTTTAAAAAGCTTAGCTTTTCCGCATCTTGAAAGCGGTTGACCATGCCAAAAATGCAGGCAACACCAGTTGACATAAGGCACAAGAAGAGTGAAACCTCGTAAGCTGTCAAAATAGCTTTGCTGCCGATATTCTGCGCCACGAACAAAGTCGGCACATGGGTAGAACCTGCCGCAATAATGTCTGTATGCCATCCCAGTATCATGGTAACTGCCAAAGCCAAAGCCAGTGCATTCATCAAAAACGACACAAACATTGCCCAGCTCGCTTGACTTCTATTCGTCAAAAGCTCCTTTGAGCTTGCCGCAAGGGTTGGAATAACAACCGATTGAAAACCCGCATAGGTAAAAACTACCAAAAAAGGTGTTATCGCGGAGCCTTCATAGCCCAGCCAGTCTTTTTCTGAAATAATCCTTACAATTTCGTCAGCTTTTATACCGATACCGGAGATGAAAATATAGAAACAGCACAACAGTATTATTATTGACATTATGCCGGCAGCGCCCGTAACAACTCGAGCACCGAATATCGTCAACAAAAGCAGCACAACACTGACAATAAGTATCCCCACATAATAATTGATGCCTAAGGTTTCAAAGACAGAAGCCGAAGCCGCAATAACAGCACCTACAGCTATGGTAACCATCAGGTAGTAATAAATTTCCCACAAAATTTCCAACTGCGGATAAGGACTCCATAGCTCTCTAAAAAGCTCTTTGTAATTTTTGCAATCATGGTTGTTGTACATGATGATTGCTTCCCTAAGCGCCGCCGTTAAAAGTACCATTGCCAGAACAGCAGTAATCGGCGCAACCCAGCCGAACCGAACATAGAACTGACTTTCTTGGTTTCCTGTCGCAAAGCCTCCGCCAGCGTGCGAACCGAAAAGCACCGACGCTACGCCAAACACGGCAGAAACTGCCCCCCATTTCGTTAGTTTTTGCATATCTTCTCCTTATTTTTTAGGTTAAAAACGGTTAAAAGCACCATTGCCGAAACGGCAGTAACCGGTGCGGCCCAGCTGAACCTGGGCATAAAACCAACTTTTTGGTTTCTGATAAAAAACGGATTGAAATTACTTGAAACATGGTGCCGGACTACCGGCTGTATGACATTGCACCGCCGACTGCACTCATGCAAACACAAAAAGCCGCTATACGCACAAAACACAGGGCATATAGCGGCTTTTAATACCGTATATAACGAGAGAAAAATAACAATGTAAAATGCATTTAATACAGAATTAGATAACTTTTTATGGGGGGGGGTAAAGTGTTACTCAATAAAGACTTACGCAATCTTTGCGGCGCTATGCCGACAGCGGTGAGGAAATTAGAACTGCTGTTTTTAGTCTTTATCAACATAATAAGTATAGTACACGGGGAAATAGCGGTTGTCAAGGGGGAAATTTTTTTATTTTATTATTGATTTCCATTGGTTACCCTGCCGCCCCTTGTTTTTGGCAGCTCATTTTATTAACATACGGATATGATATATGCACCTATTGACGACACGGCGCTGCAACGGCACCTTGATAAACTTGAAAAAGATGAACTCCATATCTTTACTGCCGCCGACGGC
>ERZ772960.581-NODE-581-length-32144-cov-8.592913_pt1 | contig 32144 bp, 33 predicted proteins | sample MGYA00580678_ERZ772960 | MGnify/ENA primary metagenome ERZ772960 (study PRJEB29015, sample SAMEA2737930) | human oral metagenome | biome: human oral; feature: human-associated habitat; material: dental | place: China | collected 2059 ... | reverse complement strand
TCTGGCTTGCTCTGATTGCCGTACTCATGTGGGTGCTCCAACTTGTCTTGAGCATCCTGCAGTTCCGTCGCTTTGCGGCACATGTGAAGGAGATGCGCCGCGAGGGGCGTGTCGCCATCGGCAAGGCAAAGGGCCATTTTGTCGCAGGGGCAAGCGTTCTTTTCGTCATCGACCCCGCATGTAACATTGTACGCGGCGAGATCATGAAGGGCGTCACCGTGTTTGCGGGCTTTCGTTCCTTTGATGATTTCACGGGCAGAAATCTGCTCGACCTTACGGAGGCGGATGTCGCCACCTATGACCGTCAGACGCGCCGCGCCGTGCTCGGTGCGCGCGAGGAGTACATCATCTATCAGGAGCAGGGGGAGACCCTTGCCAGTCATGCATAAGAGTTGTTTCCATTGAAAGGAGACCAATATGGATACGCTTATCCTCTTTGCCGAAGGCTTCATCGGCATGTTCAACAAGGGCGGTGAGACCTTGATCGGATGGGTCACGGGCATCATCCCGACGCTCGTCTGCCTGCTCGTTGCGATGAACGCGATCGTGCTCTTTGTCGGCAACGAGCGCGTTGAGAAATTTGCCCACCTCTGCGCGGGCAACCCCATTTCGCGCTATGTCGTCCTCCCGTTCATCGGCGTGTTCTTCCTCTGCAACCCGATGGCGCTCTCGCTCGGAAAATTCCTGCCCGAGTACTACAAGCCCTCCTACTACGCGGCATCCTCGTCCGCTTGCCACACGATGAACGGCATGTTCCCGCACGTCAACCCCGGCGAGATGTTCGTCTTCCTCGGCGTTGCGAACGGCATCACCACGCTCGGTCTGCCGTACACCGATCTTGCACTGCGCTATCTGTTGGTCGGACTCATCGTCAACTTCCTGCGCGGCTGGCTGACGGACTTTACGACGGCATACGTACAGCGTCAGCAGGGCGTACAGCTCAGCAAAGAGCCGGCAGTGCTCAAGAGCTAAGGAACGAGGAAAGGAGAAACGATCATGAGCGAATACAAGAGTGTTGTCGTATCGGCGGGCTCGGGCGGCTTTGGCGGCCCTCTCACACTCACGCCGGACGAGAAGAAGAATAAGATCGTCAACATCACGGGCGGCGTCATCTCGGATGTTGCAATGCGCCTCGGTGAAATGACTGGAGCGGAGGTCGTGGACGGCTTCAAGACCAGCGTCCCCGAGGATGAGATCCTCGCGGCAGTCATCGACTGCGGCGGTACGCTGCGCTGTGGCATCTACCCGCAGAAGCGCATCTTCACCATCAACATCAAGCAGACGGGACCCTCGGGTCCGCTCGCGCAGCACATCAAGCCCGACATCTACGTCTCGGCGGTCAAGCCCGCAAACATTTCATTCAGCGACGGCACAGTTGCGCCTGCGCCAGCTCCTGCAGCGGCGCAGACGGAGGAGGCAAAGCCGAAGTACGACACCTCGAAGAAGATCACGGAGCAGTCCGGCAGCCTCATGGCAAAGGTCGGGCAGATGATGGGCGGCATCGTCGCGACATTCTATCAGGCGGGACGTGAGTCCATCAATACGCTTATCACGACGATTCTGCCATTCATGGCATTCGTCTCCATGCTCATCGGTGTCATTCTCGGCTCGGGCTTCGGCGACTTCGTCGCCCACTTTGTCTCGCCGCTCGCGGCATCTCCGATTGGGCTCGTCATCCTCGCGCTGATCTGCTCCTTCCCGCTCCTTTCCCCGTTCCTTGGACCAGGGGCGGTCATCGCGCAGGTCGTCGGCGTGCTCATCGGCGTTGAGATCGGACTCGGGCACATCCCGCCGAACCTCGCGCTCCCCGCAGTCTTCGCCATCAACGTTCAGTGTGCCTGTGACTTCATCCCCGTCGGACTCGGACTCGCTGAGGCGGATGCAAAGACCGTCGAGATCGGCGTGCCCGCCGTCCTCTACTCACGCTTCATGACAGGTCCTCTTGCGGTCATCATCGCGTGGGTCGCAAGTGCCGGACTTTACGAGAACTGAGTTGTTTCGCTGGAAAATCGTGCAGAAGGAGAATAGATTATGAGCTGGTTGCATCTCGAAGGAAAAACGGCTATTGTTACGGGCGGCGCATCGGGTATCGGCAAGGCGGTCGCGGAGGGATTTTTGGAGCAGGGAGCGAATGTCGTCGTCTGCGATATGAACCCCGAGGCTCCCACATTTGAAGACAAACGCGGCAAGATGCTCTATATTGTCACCGATGTCACGAAGCGAGCGAGCGTCGAGGCCATGGTGGAGAAGGCAAAGAAGCGGTTCGGCAGCATCGACATCCTTGTCAACAACGCGGGCATCAACATCCCGCGCCTCCTCGTCGATCCGAAGGATCCGCACGGAAAATACGAACTGGACGACAGCGTATTCGAGAAGGTCACGGCGGTCAACCTGAAGGGCGTCTATCTCTGCGCACAGGCAGTCGGCCGTGAGCTCGTCGCGCAGGGACACGGCGTGCTCATCAACATGAGCTCCGAGAGCGGCATCGAGGGCTCCGAGGGGCAGAGCATCTATGCTGCGACGAAGAACGCTGTCAACTCCTTCACGCGTTCGTGGGCGAAGGAGTTCGGCAAGTACGGCGTGCGCGTCATCGGCGTTGCACCCGGCATCCTTGAGGCGACGGGGCTGCGCACGCTCGCATACGAGGAGGCGCTTGCCTACACGCGCGGCATCACGGTCGACGATCTGCGCAAGGGGTATGCGAGCACGAAGACCACACCGCTCGGTCGCAGCGGCAAGCTCTCCGAGGTCGCCGATCTCGTCGTCTACCTCGCCTCCGACCGCGCCTCCTACATCCACGGCGTTACCTACAATGTCGCGGGTGGCAAGACGCGCGGCTAGGGACAGACATACAGTGGAATATCACGTGCAACAGGAGGATGCTGCATGAAATACTATTGCGAAATCACGAGCTGGGGCGATGAGGCGCTCCTCTTCCTCGATAATCCGGAGGCCAACTTCATCATTATTTTCAACAATAATGCGCCAGCAGAGCTGGCTGCGTTCTCCGTCCTCCACACGCCGGGAAACTACAATGCGGATCCCGCCGTCGGCGATATGATGGTGGTCTGCGAGAAGGCGTTCACGATTACGGCGATTGGCGATGAGGCTCTCGATACGCTCAAGGAGATGGGGCACTGTACGCTTTCGTTCAAGGGCGGTGATACGGCGGAGCGTCCGGGCTGCATCATGCTGCAGGGGGATGCACCGCTGACGAAGGACGATATCAGCGCAGGGATGACCATCGAAATTTTCTAATCGAGTTCCTTTCGGGGCTGTCGTTTTGCGGCAGCCCTTTTTTGGTGTGCGTACAGAGAATAGTCACTTTACTAATGGAGGAGGATATAGTATGATGAGAAGGAAAGAAACGGCAGCGAAGGTGAAGCGCCGTAGGGCAAAGCAGGCATGACGAAACGTATGTACTTGCCCCTTATCCCGGGGCAGTGTGTTTTCGTGAGACAGGAGGATGCAGCATGAAATTCTATTGCGAAGTCACGAGCTGGGGCGAGGAGTCACTTCTCTTCCTCGACGATCCAAACGCGAATTTTATCATCGTATTCAACGACAATGCACCGGTGGAACTTACCGACTTCTCCGTCCTGCACACACCGGCAAACTACAACGAGGATCCCGCCGTCGGCGACACGATGATGATCTGCGACAAGGCGTTTACGATCACTGCAATCGGAGATGAGGCGCTGCATACACTGAGGGAACTCGGTCACTGCACGTTTTCGTTCAAGGGGGGCGATACGCCGGAGCGTCCGGGCTGTATCATGCTGCAGGGGGATGTGCCGCTTGCGAAGGATGATGTCAAGATAGGCTCGACCATCGAGGTGCATTGAGGGCGTACGGATAAAACAGCTGCCGTCGTGGCATATCCTTTCTGTGTCGACCAATCGGGCTGTTGTACGAAGGTTTTTCAGACTCGTACAGCAGCCCCACCTTGTTATGTGGAGGATCGCGGGCACAGTGCGGGCAAAAAAGATGCGCTAAGATGGCGCGGCTGAATTTATCAGTGCTTCCTAAGGCTGTGAGGTGTATGTCTGCATGAACGATGAGAAAAATCTTGCGTGGCCGGTTTATCTGCTCCTGCTCGCAATCATATCATTTCAGATCCTCTTTGGAATCGGCGGGACGGCGCTGCTTGACCCAGACGAACCGGTCTATGCGGAGACGGCAAAGGAGATGATTCGCTTCGGCGATTATCTTTCGCCCCGCATTTACAATGAGTTCTGGTATGACAAGCCTCCTGTTTTTTATTGGCTTGTTGTGGGATCTCTCAAGATATTCGGGGGCTTCAACGAGCTTGCAGCACGCCTTCCCGCGGCGCTCATGGCGATCGGCTCCATCCTCATGACGGCACTCGCGGGGGCGCGCCTCTTTGGTGCGCGTGCGGGGTTCTGGTCGGGACTTGTCATGGGGACGAGCATCATCCTCATGTATATGGGGAAGGCGTCCGTGACGGACTCGACGCTGCTCTTCTTTATGACGGCAGCACTCTTCTCATTCATTCATCGACAGTATCGGCTGATGTACCTCGCCTGCGGGATTGCGGTGATGACAAAGGGACCGATTGGGGTCGTTTTTCCTGCGGGGATCGTTTTCTTCTATCTGCTCGCGACGCGTCAGCTTGAGCAGCTCTTTCGCATGCACATTCTGCGGGGACTTCTCCTTGTCGTTGCCGTGGGGCTGCCATGGTATCTCTATATGTACGAGGTACACGGCATGGCGTTTATCTACGAGTTCATCGGGTTCCACAACATCAGCCGATTTACGGCGCCGCTGCATCCCGTGCGTGCGCATTGGTGGTTCTACCTGCCCGTCCTCATCCTCGGCTTCTTCCCATGGACGGGCATCCTCATCCAGTCGGTCAAGAATGCCTTTCGCCACAGTTTTGGCGAGGAGGCGCAGCAGCTTACGTTCTTTCAGGTGTGGTGGATTTTCGTCCTCGTATTCTTCTCAATTGCAAAGACGAAACAGGTCTCCTATATGCTTCTGCTGACGCCAGCACTCTCGACTATCATCGGGTGGAATCTCGCACGTATGCTGGACGACTGGCGGCAGACGCATTTCGCGTGGGCGGGCGGGAGCGCGCTCATGTTCCTCCTGCTCGGTCTGGGCTGGCTGATGAGCGGGGACAGCCTCGCAGCGCTCGCCGAGGGCGGTCTCTGGCTCGGTGCGATCACGCTCGTCCTCGGAGCGGCGATTGTTTACACCATTACGGCATCGCACAACCTCTTTGCCGCAGCATGGCTGCACGTCACTGCAGGTGTGGTGACGATGGTGATTGCCTTCGGCTTTATGATGCCCGCGATCGAGGGGACTTTCAGTGTAAAGCAGGTCGCGCTCCACTACGCAGCGAACTATCATGCCGCTGCTGAGGCGGAGGGGCGTGCCCTCTACATCGACAAGCAGCTGCGCCCCGGCGTCATGCTCTACACGGATATCCCGGGCATTGAGGCGGATACGAACCATGCGGAGTCGCTTGCGGCGCTGCGCGCGGATGCGCGCCCAAAATATATCATCATGCGTGAATTTATGTATAAAAAGATGATGAAGGAGCTGGGCGCGGAGAACTGGCAGCTCGTTGAGGAGCGTGATGGACTCTGTATCTTTAAGGATGATAAGGAATGAGTACCCCTGTCCTCTATCTCGTTGTGCCCTGTTACAACGAGCAGGAAGTGCTGGCTGATACGGCGGATAAATTGGAGCGCAAGCTGAGGCAGCTGATGGATGCGGGCAAGGTCGGTGCGAAGAGCCGCATCGCCTTCGTCAACGATGGCAGCCGTGACCGTACATGGAAACTCATTCGTCGCTGTACGGAGCACAGCCCTCTCTTTTCGGGGATCAATCTCGCACACAATGAAGGGCACCAGAATGCGCTGCTCGCGGGACTCATGACCGTGCGCCCCTATGCGGATGTGACGATCAGCATGGATGCTGATCTGCAGGATGATATCGATGCGATTGATGCCATGCTGGAAAAGTACGCAGCGGGTGCAAACATCGTCTATGGCGTGCGCGAGAACCGCACCTCGGACACCTTTCTCAAGCGCTTTACTGCAGAGACCTTCTACCGTGCCATGCGCGCCCTCGGGGCGGACATCGTGTTCAACCATGCGGACTTTCGCCTGATGGATCGACGGGCACTCGCCGCGCTTGCGGAGTATCCGGAGGTCAACCTCTTCCTGCGCGGCATCGTGCCCATGATCGGTCTCACGCACGATATCGTCTACTACACGCGCAGACAGCGCCTCGCAGGTGACTCGAAATACCCATGGCGACGCATGGCTGCGTTCGCATGGGAGGGCGTGACCTCCCTCTCGGCACGTCCCATCCGCCTCATTTCGCAGATGGGGATGTGCATCTCCTTGATCAGCGGGGGGATGCTCGTATGGTCGATTGTGCGGCACTTCACAGGGGAGACCATCGTCGGATGGACGAGCCTTGTCGTATCGCTCTGGTTCCTCGGCGGACTCATCCTCCTCTCCATCGGCGTCATCGGTGAGTACGTCGCAAAGATCTACCTCGAGGTCAAGCGACGTCCGCGCTACCTCGTGCAGGATTTTATCGATGAGAACGAGCGTGAAAAAAAATAATTCTTTTCTCGAAAAATTTTTTTGGGAGAAAAGAAGGAGAATATTATTTTGTGGAGAATTATTATTCGTGAAAGACAAAATAGATCATATCTATCGCGTCTTTCAGACTCCACATTTTTTATTTGTACTTTGCTGTGTATTTTAGTGAAAGGAAGACGAATCGTTTCGGTTCTTCCGCAATAGGAGGGTTAACTATGTCAGTATTTTATCTTGCAGACAAGAAGCATCTGATCGAGGTCTATGGTGATGAGGCTCTGAATCTCGTCGTCAATGGCACGGAGCTCAAGGCAATCGCACCGAATACGGTGGATGCGGCGAAGGAGAAGCACGTTCCCGTTGCGACCTACGATGCGGCGAAGAATGAGGTACATGTGCAGGTCGGCTCTGTTGCACACCCGATGACCGAGGAGCATCTGATCACATGCGTCATTCTCGTAACGAAGAAGGGCGTACAGCGCGTCAACCTCACGGCGGCGGATGCCCCCGAGGCGACGTTCCGTCTTGCAGACGGCGACGCGCCGGTGAAGGTGCTCGAGTACTGCAACCTGCATGGACTCTGGCAGGCAGATCTCTAAGCGGATTTGCCTGAGAGGAAGCTGCTGCACAAAATGTGCGGCGGCTTTTTTCGCCCTCTCCTGAACCACAGCAGATGAAAAAATCTATCGCATTTCCAATCTTTTTCCGGTATAATAAATCTCAATGAGAGAAAGATATCCGGACAAGATGCAGGGGGCGATGGAATGCGCTGGGCACAGGTGAGCGTCGTGACGACGCATGAGGGCGCGGATCTCATTGGGAATATCCTGATGGAACTCGGCGCTGCAGGGACGGAGATCGATGATCCGTCTCTTGTGAATGAATACATTGACGCGGGACTCTGGGACTATACCGATCTGCCGCGCGCAGAGGATACGGAGACCGTAACCGTACGCGCCTATCTGGCAGAGGATGAGCGTCTGGAGGGCAGCCTCTTGACGCTTGCGGAGCGTGTGGAGAATCTGCGCCGTGCAGATGTCCCCATCGGTGCAGGTACGATTTCGCATACGTTTGTCGCTGATGAGGACTGGGCAGAGACATGGAAGGCATATATCCATACGGAGAAGATCGGTCGGAGGATTGTCGTGCGCCCAACGTGGGAGGAGTATACGCCCACGGGGGATGAGATCGTCATCGATCTCGATCCGGGTGCGGCATTCGGCACGGGATCGCATGCAACGACTGCGATGTGCCTGCGCTGGCTTGAGCATCTCGTATGTCCGAAGATGCGCGTCTACGATGTGGGCTGCGGCTCGGGAATTCTCTCCATCGCCGCCTCCAAGCTCGGCGCAGGCGAGATCATCGCGATGGACTACGATCCCGTTGCCGTCTCCGTCGCAGAGGAAAATATCCATAAGAACGGTGTTCACAATGTTGCCGTCTTTGAGAGCGACCTGCTCACGGCATGTGCGGGGGCACCTCCTGCCGAACTCATCATCGCAAACATCATCGCGGACATCATCATCCGCCTTTTTGACCAGCTTGACTGCCATCTTGCACCGGGCGGTGTTCTGCTTGCCTCGGGGATCATCGACGACCGCATCGTGGATGTGGAGCGTGCCGCTGCCGCGCATGGCTATACCGTGCTCGATATGACCTGTGAAAAGGAATGGGCGGCGATGATCATTCGGCGCAGCTCGGAGTTGGGGTGCTGATGCGGCGGCTGTTTTACGCAGGGGAACTGGCAGGGGAAATTGAGATCACGGGCGGTGACGCCCATCATCTCGCGCGCGTCATGCGTGCGCAGATTGGGGACGAGGTCACGGTCGCAGGCTCCGATGGGCGTGCGGCACGCATGACGGTCGTCGCCGTCGCGCGCGACGCGGTACGCCTTCGGCTTGAGGAGTACATTCCGGAAATGGTAGGGGCGCACGCAGAGGTCATTCTCGTGCAAGCGCTCCTCAAGGGCGAGAAGATGGATTTCGTCGTACAGAAGGCGGTTGAGCTTGGTGCGGCGGCAGTCTATCCAGTTCAGACGGAGCACGTCGTTGTGCGCTACGATGCGAAAAAGGCGGCCGCAAAGACGGTGCGCTGGCAAAGGATCGCGGATGAGGCGGCGAAGCAATGCGGCAGACAGACGCTGATGCACGTTGCACCCATTGTGCCGATCTCCGCGTTTCTGCGGAATACAGAGCTTTTGGAGAGATCCGATACGGCTGTAGTATTCTGTTATGAGGGGGAGCGTACGCAGTCCGTGCGTGCTGTATTGCAGTGCACTACGGCACGGCGCGTCCTCCTCATCGTTGGGGCAGAGGGGGGCTTTTCCTCTGCCGAGGCGGAGGCGATTCGTGCGGCGGGCGCACAGACCGTATCGCTCGGGCGCCTCATTCTGCGTGCAGAGACGGCGGCCGTGACCGCGCTTGCTGTGACGCAGTATGAACTTGGGAATTTATCAGTGCTTCCCTAGACCGATAGAAAGGAATTTTATATGAAGAAGAGATATGCGGCACTTTTTGCGGCCGTCTTTGCACTCAGCATGATTACGGGGTGCGGCGGCAGTGAGAAGGCGGATACAGGGACGACGGCAAGTGCACAGCCTGCGGAGCAGGGGCGGGGGTCAGGCCTTCGCGGAGAGGCAGCACCGACGTTCACGCTCAAGAATATCGCGGGAGAGGATGTGGCTGTCGAAGCGAAGGGAAAGCCCTACATCATCAATTTCTGGGCGACGTGGTGCCCGCCCTGTCAGGCGGAGATCCCCGATCTCGCGGCATTCCATGCGGCGCATAAGGATGCGGTGGACTTCTATGCAGTCAACCTGCAGGAGGAGGCTGCGCCGGTGCAGAAATTCATGGCGGAGCGCAAGGCGGATCTGCCCGTTGTACTTGACGCACAGGGGACGGCGGCGAATCTCTACGGCGTTCGTGCGATCCCGACCACCGTTGTCGTGGATCAAGAAGGCAAGGTCGTCTACCGCAAGACGGGCGGTGTGACGAAAGAGGAACTCGAAGATGTTATCAACAAACTCTAAGCGTATGTGGGGAGGCTTCGGTGTATGGAACTGACTCTCCTCGGCGGCGCATTTCTCGCCGGCTTTCTCTCGTTCATCTCGCCCTGCGTTCTGCCTCTTCTGCCCACGTTCTCGCTGATCCTCGCGAAGAACAGTCAGCAGGACGGTAAGGAAACGCAGCGTCTCTATGCGAATACAACCGCCTTTCTTGCGGGCTTTACGCTCGTCTTTGTCCTGCTTGGCGCGACGGCGTCATTCATTGGCTCGTGGCTCTTCGCCTATCAGGACGTAATGCGGCAGGGGGCGGCCGTCCTCATCATCGCCATGGGACTCTTCATGACGGGATGGATCAAGATTCCGCTGCTCCTGCGTGAGTACCGCCCGTTCCAGCAGCGCGGCTTTGCCGGCATCGGGGGTGCGTTCCTGCTCGGCTGCGGCTTTACCCTCGGCTGGACACCGTGTACGGGCCCCATGCTCGCCACCATCCTCCTCTATGCGGGGGATACGGCGACCGTCGGCGCGGGGGCGCTCCTGCTCCTCGTCTATAGCCTCGGCTTTGCCGTGCCGTTCTTCCTGCTCGCAGTGATATGGCGGCGTCACATCATGAAGCTGCGCGCATTCTATCAATATCTGCCGACGATTCAGCGTGCGGCGGGCATTGTGCTCGTCCTCCTTGGTGTCCTGCTCTGGTCGGACTCGCTGAGCTATCTTGTACGTATTTTGTCGTAATGCGGAATATATGACGACCTCCCTTCATCGTTTACAGATGAGAGGAGGTCGTTTTCGCATGTGTGCATTGCAATTTGGAGCATGCTGTGCTATGGTATAGAGTGAAATTAGGAAGGAGTTGGGAGAGATCCAAAATGGAATTTCATGTGACATCTGAGAGCAAATATGATATCAGTGTCTGTGTTCTGACATATCGGCCGGATGTTGAGCAGTTGTTTATTACACTGACTTCCTTGATTCAGCAGGACGGCTGCAGCTATGAAATCGTGATCGGAGATGATGGGACACCGACATTTCCGCAAGAGGAAATCGAGCGCTGGCTTTTCCATCACAGATTTACGGATTACACATTGGTACGAAGTTCCGAGAACAGAGGAACTGTGCATAATGCAATCAATGTTCTGCGTGCGGCGCAGGGACGTTATGTCAAACTGATCTCGCCGGGGGATTATCTTTACAGTAAGCATGTTCTGGCGGATATGCTGCACTTCATGGAGAAGAAGAACTATAAAATAGCATTTGGACGAGCGTGCTATTACATAAGACGTGATGATAAATACTATCTCGTCAACCGCATGAACCCGTTTCATCTGAGACCGTATCAGGAGGAAGATTATGCCGCTGCTAAGACGTCCTATCTCGTTTATCAGGACTACGCGGTTGGTGCTGCATTTATGGGAGAGCGTCATCTGCTTGCTGCGTATACAGAGATTATACTTGACCGCATTATCTATACAGAGGATGCGATTTATCCCATCATGGTCGCTGATGATATTCGGATTGGGTTCTGGGATGCGAATTTAGTATGGTATGATTACAGTACCGGCATATCGAATGATTCGTCAGAGAAGTGGCGCGCGCGTCTTTTACATGACAGCAAAGTCACACTTGCCATCATCGAAGAGCGGCACAGCGATATTTTGGATTTTGTTTTTGCTTCGGCTGACGGAAAAACTCGTGATTATGACGCATATACGAGAAAAAGAGAAGCCTACTATGCGGAAGCACAGCGTATGCTAGACGCCGGCTCTTATCTGCAAAATATTGATCCGGGAGAACTGGAAAAACTGGTACATGCGGAAGTTGTCCTTAAGGATGTACCGACCATTAGGAATAGATTTGGAGGAGAAAATGCCACATCAGAATATTGAAAAAACTTCATTTGCCACACAGGAACTTGTCTTTACCGCACTCATGACAGCGCTTGTCTTTGTGGCGACGTATCTGCCGCATATCCCGATTCCCTTGGGCTATGCTCATCTCGGGGATGCGGTGATCTTCTTGCTTGCCCTTCTTGTGCCGCGCCGCAGTGCCCTTCTTGCTGCGTGCATTGGCTCGGCGCTTGCCGATCTTCTCGGCGGGTTTGCACTCTGGGTTGTGCCGACACTTATCATCAAATTCGTGATGGCGGAGATCGTCTGCCGCATTGGACGGCGAGGGACTGCTCTTGCACCCCGCATCAGCATCATCGCAGCGCTTTTCCTATCGAGCCTCTGGATGGCGGTCGCTTACACACTCGCGGGTGCTCTGCTCTATGCAAGCTTCTCTGCGGCACTAGCCTCCGCGCCCGGACTTTTGATGGAGGGCGTTGTGAACAGTATCATTGCATTTTTGCTGCTGCCCATGCTGCGGGAGCGGTTTCCGAAGTTTTGATGTTTCAGCAAATCTGAGATCATCCGATACATGTAGTATGAACCGGTGATCACGGGGGCAGTAAGGTGAATTTCCGTGTGACATTGGAAAATAAGGATGCGTGCATTTGTAAAATCAACAATGAAGACGGGCGAACCGTATTAACGGTCGCTTCCGGCTCCTATCTGCTTGACGGGATTTTATTGTTGAGAGGAATGATGCTCATGTGCTGATCGGGCGGTACTCCTCGCTGTCGGACAACATAACCTTTGTGTTTGAGGAGACAAAGGAATGTAATGCTGCTGCAAATCACTCTTTTGATCCGTTGACAACGACGAATGTTCGAGCTGCAGGTAAGCGGCGTCAAATTATTATTGGCAATGATGTGCGCATTAGTGCCGGTGTCATCATCATGGGAGGGGACTATATTGGCAATGGAGCTGCCATTGAAGAGGGGACAGTAGTTTCGGAGAACGTGCCCGCCTATGCGGTCGCTGTAGGAAATTCGGTGCGTATCATCCGATGTCGTTTTGATGAAGAAACCATAGATCTGCTCCAGAAAATTAAATGGTGGAATTGGAGCAAGGTGAAGATTCGGGAGAATATCCATCTGCTGAGCGAAGATGTTGCAATGTTTATCTATAAATTGTTCTGCGTCAGACAACGATGCATCAGAGTAGGAACCAACGAGGCAACTGTGGTTGCTTAAAAATCAGTGATACTGTATCTATTACTTTGTACTGGACTTTTCGTCTGGAGAAGCCCTTTGGTGAAAGGTGATCCGAGACTTTCTTTGCGTTTATACGGACAAGGAAAAAGTAGCGCTGTTCGTAGGATTTTCTGCTGGAGAGACTCACTGGGACTTATGGAGATCCTTGAGTTACTTTCTGTATTGGGTGATAATGCACCCCTTGTACTCGCAAATACCTGTGATACATTCTCTCTCGGAGGCTTTCCAAGACAGACTATGTCACTACTACCAAGGAAGATAGAGTATCCCCATGTGCTGATTATGTTGCTGGGACAGACGTACGGATTCTCTACGGCGGGGATGAGCAAAGCAGTTTGTTTCGTGTGCAGAAAACATATGATGTTAGTGTTTGTGTTTTGACGTACCAGCCGAGCTATGAAAAAATATTTGTAACTTTGACCTCTGTAATTCAGTAACACGGATGTAGCTGCGAGATTGTCATCGGAGACGATGGGACAGCGACCTTTCATTGTGAACACGATGAATCCGCTCGACCTGCGTCCCCATATTGATCAGGATATTCTGAGAATCAAAGAGTCCTATTTGATCTATGGCGATTTTCCGTGTGAAGCCGTATTTATCGAGGATCGAAGACTGATGCTATCGTATACAATGGATATTCTTGATAAAATAGTCTATGGAGAAGACAGCATCTACGCTATGATGCTCGCAGACGGAATTCGGCTTGGATTTTTGAATGAGAACTTGTATGGTATGAATATGGAGGCGGGATTTCTATGGGGACGAAAGATTGGAAATCTCATGTTGGAAGAGATAATGCCATATGTTTGCACTAATTGAACATAAACTCCGGAGATCCAAATGGAAAAGGAGGAGCTTTGTCGTAGGCATGGTGTGTCTGATTTTAATGAGATGCGCCAAAACCATGCGAGAAATGTTGTAGCTGCGTAGGTGGAAGCAGAGGGCAATTTAAAGAATGTAGATCTGAATGAACTCAAGAATCTGGTAAAAAACAGTGTTGTCTTTACATAAGCTACAGATATACACCGAAATGGTTTTGGGATATACATACATGATGAACAGGGGGCTTTATGCAGATTGTAAAATATATGTTTCAGCCGCATGGGGACGAGCGCGGGATGCTTGTCGCACTCGAGGAGTTTAACGATATTCCGTTTCGCATTAAACGGGTTTATTATATGTACGATACGATACCAGGGGTTGTGCGCGGATATCATGCCCACCGTTCACTTGAGCAGATCCTCATCTGCATCCATGGGAGTTGTAAGATACGGCTCGACAACGGGCGGGAGAAGAAGATTGTTCCTCTTGAAAAACCGTACGAAGGCCTCTATATCTCAAATGAGATGTGGCGAGAGATGTATGACTTCTCGCCAGATGCCGTGCTAATGGTACTTGCGTCCGAGGTCTATGACGAGTCCGACTATATCCGTGACTATGACGAGTTTCTGCAGACGGTAAATGGGGAGAGTGTATCGGATTCCTTTGAGACTTGATATAAATGGAGAGAAATATGCATAGAAGTGAGAGAATTGCATACCATCCAGACATTGATATTTCAGTGTGTGTTCTTACATATCATCCAGACATGGCGAAGCTGTTTGCCACTCTTGAATCTATCGTCTGCCAGCAAGGATGCTCCTTTGAAATCATCGTTGCGGATGACGGAACGCAGGATTTCAACAGAAGCGTAATTGAGGCATATTTTGCGCAGAGAGATTTTCATACCTATACGATTGTGGCGAACCCGTATAATAAGGGGACAGTGAAAAACACCGCAAGTGCATTTCCCGTGATGCGGGGACGCTATATTAAAGCCATTTCGCCAGGGGATTTTTTATACGATGAAACTGCTTTAGCACGTATGCTTCGATTCGTGGAAGATAACCAATATCGTGTCGCCTTCGGGTGCACGTATCAGTATCAAAAAAAAGGAGAGCAGCTCTATGAGGTTCTTGGTCAGCTTCAGCCTACTAATTTAGAATCATATCGCAGGAGAGCGTTTTCTGAAATTAAGAAGGAATATCTCATTGCACAGGATTTTCCTGTTGGCTGCGCCTTCTTTACAGAGGCACAGTTGCTCATTTCCTATACAGAGAAGATTCTTGGGAAAATTGTATATGGAGAAGATTGTGTATATAACATCATGATCGCGGATGGGGTCGAATTTGGTTTTTTCGATGATCACTTTACTTGGTATGAAAAGGGATCTGGTGTTTCGTGGCAGGAAGAGTGGCAGGGGAAAATTATGGCTGATCGCAATATGTATTATATGATCATAGCGGAGGATCATCTTGGATTGCGCGATCTATGCAATTGGAAGATTGATCCGGCTCACCACGAGGGAGAACTCTATGAATCATATATCAATGAATATATAAAGGAAGCTCTTCCTCGCCTTCATGAAGAAAACGCAAAATACATGGAGACGGTAAACCAAGAGCGTTTAGTTCACTGGATTAGTTTTGGCTTGCAGTATGCAGACAAAATGAGATAAGTATTGTATGTTGCAGTAGCATATGAGTTATACTTGTGTATTCTTCCGGATGGTAAAGGAAAGTTATGAACATTGATCTTGCTGTGCTTGGGCGGCAGTATAAGCTCCACGAAGCGGCATTCGATGAGGCGGCACTGCGTGCGCTGCGTTCTGGTTGGTATATCATGGGACCGGAACTCGATGCATTCGAGCAGGAGTTTGCTGCCTATACAGGGGCAAAGTATGCAGTTGGTTTGAACTCAGGCATGGATGCGCTGATCCTCTCTGTTCGGGCACTTGGAATCGGTGCGGGGGATGAGGTGATCGTGCCTGCAAACACCTATATTGCAACGGTGCTTGCGGTTACGGAAAATGGAGCGAAGCCTGTATTCGTCGAGCCGGATGAATACTATAATCTTGATGTTGCACGCGTGGAAGCTGCAGTCACGGAGCGTACGCGTGCAATTATGCCCGTTCATCTCTACGGACAGGCGGCGGATATGACGAGCATCATGGAAATTGCACAGCGGCATCATCTTGCCGTGATCGAGGACTGCGCCCAGTCCCATGGCGCACATTTCGGTGATGTAATGACAGGGCGTTTCGGCAATGTAGGATGCTTCAGCTTCTACCCGACGAAGAACCTCGGCGCATTCGGCGATGCGGGTGCGATCGTGACCGACGATGCGGCACTTGCGGAGAAGATCCGTATGCTGCGCAACTATGGCAGCAAAGAGAAATACCACAACGAACTGTGCGGTGTAAATTCCCGTCTGGATGAGATACAGGCGGCTCTGCTGCGCGTGAAATTGGGACACCTTGCGGAGCTGACCGAAGAGCGCCGGGAGATCGCCGCGCGCTATCTGGCGGGGATCCGAAACGAGCACGTCCATTTGCCGGAAGTGCGTGCAGACGCGGAGCATGTCTACCATCAGTTCGTCGTGCGGACGGCGACGCGCGATCACTTTAAGGCGTATCTTTCGAAAAACGGCATCGAGACGGTTATTCACTATCCGATCCCGCCGCATCTCGCGGAGTGTTATAGAGATCTTGGCTACGGGCAGGGCAGCTTCCCCATTGCAGAGAAGTATGCGGACGAGGTGCTGAGTCTGCCGATGTTTAACGGGATGCGTGATGATGAGATCACCTATGTAGTTGAGATTGTCAATGCATATTGTCCATAATATCTAGCGAGGAGGGGAGTATGCAGGAGTTTCGTCTTGAAGGAAATACCGTATATTTGGAAGAAGCAGCAGAAAAATATTTTCCATACATCATTGCCTGGCGCAATGATCCGAAGAATAATCGCTATCTGAACCAGCCTTTTCTTCTCGATATGGACAAACAGAGAGCTTGGTATCAACATTATTGTGAAGATCCAACACAGGGACTTCTGGTCGTTGTGGACAAGCAGAATGACACGCCGTTTGCTACGATGGGCTGGACCAATCATGTTCCAGAGGAGAGGATCTGCGTAACAGGACGTCTTCTTGTCGGTGAGCGACGTTATCGTGGAAGTTCTCTGTTTGCGGAGGCAACGTTGATTTTTGCAGACTTTGTGTATGGTACACTTGGTGTGGATACTTGCTATGCCCATATTGTATGTGAGAATGTGGCATCGATACGATACCACGAAAAATATGGATTTCATCAGAATGAGGAAATGGCATGTTTTCCGAATGAGCTTGTTGTAAATGGTATGGAACAGGTTGAATACATTCGCTCCAAGGACGATTGGACTGCTGTCAGACAAACTGTAGAGCAAAGGTTGTCAGAGCTGAAAATAAGGATGTAACGATGCAGAGACACTCATATTTTAATCCGTATATTAGTGCATATTACTTGACAGAAACGCATAATCGCCCGCGCACGGAGCATAAGATGCGGATTCTTTTCCTCGTGCAAAATGACTTCATTTGGGACAAGCAGTCTCTTGTCTATGATGCGCTTGCAGCAGATGAGCAGGTGGAGCCGATCATTGTGCTTCTTCCAAGCTATAGTGCGACGGATTTTTCAGCAGGGAAGCCTGTGGGAGAGTATGAAGAACGCTATTGGCATTTCTTTCATGATCGCTACCAAGATGTCTATGACTTTACGAATGTACTTGATTTACGACTCTTGAAACCGGACTATATCTTTTTGGGTCTTCCTTATAAAGATCTGCGCCCACTGGTTGGCACAGGTACAGTAGAGCTCGCGCGAATTGCAAAGCTTTGCTATATTGCATACGGGACACAGGGATTGAAATTTTTTATTCAATGGGAGACAATGATGGCGGATTTTTTCTCCTGTCTGTCATTTCACTTTTGTGACTCTTGGGAAGAAAAGCATGTGATGGAATCTGTCTATCCAGGTACTGCTGCAGCAGGGCTGCAATCTTTTGAGGATCTTGGCTATCCCAGCTTTGAGCCGTACTTGAAGCATCACAGCCGGCAGAACGACGTTCGCAGAATCCTATGGACGCCGCGTTGGACAACAGATCCAATGGTGGGCGGCAGTCATTTTCTTGCTTATAAAGAGTTCTTTCTTGACTTTGCACGAAGGTATGGAAGTAATCAGCTGAAATTTACAGTTCGGCCGCATCCGTTTATGTTTGACAATTTTATCCAGCGGGGGGATATGACAGAGGATGAGGTTTCATCTTACAAGGAAACATTGGCTGAACTCGCGATCGAGCTTGATGATGGCACATATACGCCGTTCGAGGCTCTTAGCAGTGCAGATATCCTGTTGACAGATTTTTCATCGCTTAACATGCCGTTTTTCCTTCTCGATCGACCGTTGGTCTATTGCCCAAATGGCACGGAGCTAACCGATGATTATCAGAAAATGATAGAGGGCAGCTATGTAGCAGAGAGTTGGGCGCAGGCAGAATATCATTTGGAACGTTTGATTCGCGGCGAAGATCCTGCCGCAGATCGGCGCCGGATGATTGTTGACACATTCCGTGAGAAACATATCGGTGCGGCAAATCGGATCGTTGATCGGCTCAAATCAGATTATGCGGAACGTATACATCCGGTGCAGGTATATCTGCCTGATGTTGAAAAATGGATCTTTGATCAAAAACGAGAACTTGTTTCTGTGATAGCAAGCGGAAATGAGGAGCTGCTTCAAAATTTTTGTATGCAGGCATGGTATCCACTCTATTTGACACTCTTGCCCTTGCGTGTTCACGATAAAAACCTCGTGTGGGGAGAGGAGCAGATCCTTGAAAAGCTCCAAGAAATCTACGACGTTGCTGAGGAGCGGGCTCATCGCTCTTGCATTGTACTTGCGATGCTTCTCTTTGCGGATCCGTTGACGCTTCGCGTACCTGTTGAAATTGATCTGTGGGCTGAAAACTTATATCACGATATACAGGAGATCTTTCGACAGTATCGCATGGAATGCGGTGTTGTATGAATGTAGAATGGAGCATCGTGTGTGATGTCAACACCAGAAAAACGAGCGGGGTCGATACAGACAAATGAGGAGCGCTTTATCCGACGTACGATTCAACTGCATTTTGGTGAGAATGCAGCGGATAGTCCTCTTCTTCCGCTCAAGGAAGGAATGACAAATGATTCGTTCCTATTCGCTGTAAACGGGCAGAAATATATCTTTCGCTATAACGGGCAAGGAACGGAGCTCCTCATTGATCGTGAACATGAGAAGGCTGTCTATGAAATCCTTCGTGCTACGGATATCACAGAACGGATCATTGCCCTCAGTATTGAGCCTGGCTATAAAATTTCATGCTATTATGAGGGGGCGCGTGTCTGTGACCCCAGAGATATGAATGAGGTTGAGCGGTGTATGAGAGCCTTGCGCTCATTTCATGAGCGCAGATTGACTGCAGAAAAGGTATTTAATCCTTTCGAAGCCGTATGCCATTATGAAGAAGTCCTTTCAGGGAGGGAGTATGTCCATCCTGAATATCAGGAGGTAAGGGCAGGAGTCTTTTCCTTGCAGCCCTTTCTTGCCCCCTTTTTAGAAAATAGTTATACGCTCTGTCATATTGATTCAATCTCTGATAATTTTTTGTTTGTTGATGGGCGAGAGTTTCCCTATCTTATCGATTGGGAGTATGCAGGATGCTCTGACCCGCTCATTGATATTGCGATGTTTGCCATCTATGCAAATTATACGGAGGAAGAGACGGAGCAGCTGCTTGCAGGATACTTTCCTGAGGGATTTGATGATCGGATAAGGGCAAGGGTATATGCCTACATGGCGGTTGGTGGCTTGCTTTGGAGCTGTTGGTGCATCTATAAGAGTTCGTTTGGTGTGACTTTTGGTGCATACGCAGAGAATCAGTTTTATTTTGCAAAATACTATCCGGCAAAGGCATGGGCACTATTGGGAGATGTGCAATGAAGCGCTATCCTCTGTGGTTGGCACTCGGTGTTCTGAGTGGATTCCTTTGGGGCTGCAACAATTATCTTTATGATGCCGGCGCACGGTCTGCACCAATAGAGGATGTGAGCATCCTATTTCCACTTGCCTGTACGGCTGTCAATGATATGAGTGCAGCTATTTTTTTGCTTTTGGTCAATGGCTTGCGAGGGAAACTTTGTTTCGTTTACAAAATGTTCAATCGCTCCATGATTTTTTTATGTTTGGGGGCATTGCTGGGCGGCCCTTTAGGCCAACTTTCTTATTGCCTTGGCATTATTTGGGCAGGACCCGCCTATGCGCTTGCTTTGTCAGCGCTTTATCCTGTCATTGGCTGTATACTTGCGCGATTTTTTTTGCATCAGAGAATGACCATGCGTATGAGTGTTGGGATAGTTCTTGCTGTTGCTGGGGCGATTATTACGGGGGGGACATCGTCTGATCTGGCTGCCCCATTGCTCCTGCCCGGGATGATCTGTGCGCTCTTTGCTGCTCTCTGCTGGGGGAGTGAGATTGTGCTTGCTGTGCGTGGGATGGACCAAATAGAGCCGGATCTTGCAATTACACTCCGTGAGACTATTTCGGGTGTGGTACTGCTCTCTATGACGCTCGTATTTTTTTCTGGAGGTGGGACGTTTCGGAGTCTTTCAGCTGAGCCGATGGCACTCGGCACACTTGCTGCAGCAGGTGTCGTTGCAGGGATTTCCTATTTCCTTTGGTATGCGGTCAATCGCACAATTGGCTGTGCGCGAGGAATGGCGACGAATGCGACCTACATCATCTGGGGCGTTTTGCTGCAATGGGGGCTTGGGGGCGCTGTGATATCGGCACAGATTGTACTTGGATGCGGACTTGTCTTTGTGGGCGTCCTGTTGGTCTCCCTCTATCCCAGGAAAGAAGAGACGATATTGTGACAAACGAGGAATTCCTGCGCCTCCGTACCATGTATATGGCAGGTAAGGTGCAGCAGTGCGAGAGTGTGAAAGATGTTCTTGCCTCCTATCGCGTGAAAAACGCCGTGTTAATGGCTGCCGGATATGGCAGTCGCCTTGCACCGATTACGGATAAGATGCCGAAGGGCTTGCTGCGGATTCGTGGCGAGGTGCTCGTTGAACGCCAGATCAGTCAGCTGACAGAGGCGGGAATAGATGAGATTTTTCTTATCGTGGGATATCGGAAAGAACAGTTCGCCTATCTTGCTGCGAATCAGCGTATTCATATCGTGGAGAATCAGGATTACTACCGCTATAACAACATTTCTTCTCTCTATCGAGTCTTGGACGTGCTCGATAACACCTATATCTGCTCGGCGGATAATTATTTCACGGAAAACGTCTTTGCACCATATGTTTACCGTTCCTATTATGCAGCAGTCTATGGGGATATGCCTACGGAGGAATACTATCTGTCTGTAGACGCGGATGAGCGCATTACGGGGGTGCAAATTGGCGGCGTGCGTGGCTGGTACATGATGGGGCATGTGTATTTCACGCACGCATTCAGTGAGAAATTCCGAACGCTGCTGCGGTATGCGTATAAAACGGATGCTGCAGTGCGCGAAATGCTCTGGGAGCAGTTCTATATGCAGCATCTCGATGAACTGACGTTGTATCGGCAATGCTATTCGCAGAATGTCATCTATGAGTTCGACACATTGGCAGATATTCTAGCGTTTGATCCAGAATTTGTGAATTCGAATACAGATACGGGGAAATTTATTGATTTGCCTGGTGAGGATGTACTCGAAAATTTAGATGGTCAGCTCTGATCTAAATATGAACGGAGATGCTGCGTACATGCAGTATCTCTATTTTAATGAGAATTTCTATTGATTATTGAGTGGTAACATATGTTACGTCTATGGAGAGGCTCCTTTGCTATAATCAACACAACAAATGTGTATTGTTGCAAAGGAGAATTATCCATGGATGCTAAAATGTTTTGTTATCAGTGTCAGGAAACAGCGGGCGGCAAGGGCTGCACGGTGCAGGGTGTCTGCGGCAAGAAGCCGGATGTCGCCGAGATGCAGGATCTGCTCGTCTATGTGACGAAGGGGCTCGGCGCGGTGACGACAGCACTGCGCGCAGCGGGCAAGAAGGTTGCCATCGAGGTGAACCATCGCGTGACGATGAATCTCTTCATTACGATCACGAATGCGAACTTTGACCGCGAGGCGATCATGGACGTGATCGAGGAGACGCTTGCAATCAAGGCGGATCTGCTCAGTCAGCTCTCCGATGCGTCGCATCTGCCGGAGGCGGCACATTGGACGGCGCCGCGTGCGGAGTTCGAGGCAAAGGCGAAGACGGTCGGCGTGCTCGCGACGGAGAACGAGGATGTACGCAGCCTGCGTGAGCTGACGACGTACGGTCTGAAGGGGCTGTCCGCCTATGTCGAGCACGCAAATGCGCTGGGGCACGAGAACGAGGAGATCGACGCATTCATGCAGCACGCGCTTGCACAGCTGCTCGATGATACGATGGACGGCGATGCGCTGACGGCGCTCGTGCTTGAGACGGGCAAGTGGGGCGTTGCGGGTATGGCTCTGCTCGACGGTGCGAATACGGGCACGTACGGTCATCCCGAGATCTCAAAGGTCAACCTCGGTGTTCGTAACCGCCCCGGCATCCTCATCTCCGGGCATGACCTCAAGGATCTTGAGCGTCTCTTGGAGCAGACGAAGGGCACGGGCGTCGATGTCTATACGCATGGCGAGATGATCCCCGCGCATTACTACCCCGCATTCAAGAAGTACGACAACCTCGTCGGTAACTACGGCAACGCATGGTGGTTGCAGAAAGAGGAGTTCGAGAAGTTTAATGGCGCGATCCTCATGACGACGAACTGCGTTGTTCCGCCGAAGGACAGCTACAAGGATCGTCTCTTCACGACGGCTGCGGTTGGCGTACCGGGCTGCACGCACATCCCGCTCGTGAACGGTGAGAAGGACTTTACGCCCGTCATCGAGTGCGCGAAGAAGTGCGCGCCTCCGACGGAACTGGAGACGGGTGAGATTGTCGGCGGCTTTGCACACGAGCAGGTCTTTGCCGTCGCGGACAAGGTGGTCGAGGCGGTGAAGAGCGGCGCGATCAAGAAGTTCGTCGTTATGGCGGGCTGCGATGGCCGTATGAAGTCGCGTGAGTACTATGCTGAGTTCGCCGAGGCACTGCCGCATGACACGGTCATCCTCACGGCGGGCTGCGCGAAGTACAAGTACATCAAGAAGGATCTCGGCGACATCGGCGGTATCCCGCGCGTCCTTGACGCAGGGCAGTGCAACGACTCCTACTCGCTCGCGCTGATCGCGCTGAAGCTGAAGGAAGTGTTCGGTCTGGATGATGTGAACAAGCTTCCGATTGCCTACAACATTGCGTGGTACGAGCAGAAGGCTGTCATTGTTCTCCTCGCACTGCTTCATCTCGGTGTGAAGAACATCCACCTTGGACCCACGCTCCCCGCGTTCCTCTCTCCGAATGTCGCAAAGGTGCTCGTCGAGACCTTCGGCATCGGCGGCATCACGAACGTCGAGGACGATATGGAAATGTTTGGCATTGAGGTAAACGCACCCGAAGCCACTGCTGTGTAAGAGAATAGATCTCGTCCAACATAAAAGCGCCCATCGGATGAAACATATCGGTTTCATTCGATGGGTGCTCTTTGCTTTATAGTGCCGCCCTTAGCAGGTTCCTCGTATATTCTTCGCTTGGTTCTCTAAGGACGCGCGACGTTGCGCCCTGCTCGACGATGCGTCCATTCTGCATGATGAGGACGCGGTCGGCGATGGAGCTGACGAGCGGAAGGTCATGCGAGATGAAGAGGAGGCTCATGCCGTGCTCTTGCTGCAAATGCAGGAGCAGGGCGATGATCTTTGCCTGCACGGAAACATCGAGTGCGGAGGTTGCCTCATCACAGACGAGGATTTCGGGGTGAACTGCCATGGCGCGTGCAATCGCTGCACGCTGGCACTCGCCGCCGCTCATCTCGTGCGGGTAGCGATCCGCGTAGGCGGCGGGCAGTCCCACCTCTGTGAGGAGCTGCGCGACGCGCCGTTTGGTGTCGTGTTCATCAGGCGTACACAGGCGGCAGATGGTCTCGCCGATCATCGCGCCGATGGTGCGGCGCGGGTTGAACGAGCCAGGCGCGTCCTGAAACACCATCTGGATGCGTGTGTAGAGGGCGCGCCGCTCCTTTCCTCCTGCGTGTGTGATGTCCTTGCCCGCGAGGAGGATGTTTCCGCCCGTCGGCGTATGCAGTCCCGTGAGGAGCTTTGCAACGGTGGATTTGCCGCTGCCGCTCTCGCCGACAATGCCGAGCAGTTCACGCTGCGCGAGGGAAAAGGATATGCGGTCAACGGCTTGCGTGCGTCCCGCCGCATCGTCAAAGTGCATGGAGACGTTCTCAAAGCGCAGGAGATCTTGGAGGGCGCCCCTTCCACCGCTTACGCGATCCGCCTCCCCCGCTCGGACGGGGGAGGCGATGGGAGCGGTGTTTTTCTCTGCATGATCGTGTCGATCGCAGTGAATGTGCGCAGCGGCATGCAGCTGCGGTACAGCCGTAAGGAGTTCCCGCGTATAGGGATGCTGCGGGTTTCCAAGCACCTCGTCCACGGTGCCCTGTTCGACAATTCTTCCCTTGCACATGACGGCAACGCGGTCGGCAATGTGCCGCACGACACCGATGTTGTGGGTGATGAGGAGGATTGCCGTGCCCATGCGCTCCTTGAGTGCGCGCAGCTCGTCCAGTACCTGCAGCTGGATCGTCGCGTCGAGTGCCGAGGTCGGCTCATCGGCGAGCAGCAGCTGCGGGCGCAGGATGACAGCGAGTGCGATGGCGGCGCGCTGTGCCATGCCGCCCGACAGCTCGAACGGATATGCCGCGAGGATGCGGCTGACATCGGGAAATCCCATGCCGCCGAATACCTCTGCCGCGCGTGCGTAGATTTCCTCACGCGACAGATCGGTGTGCGCACGCATCGTCTCAACGAGCTGCGTGCCAATCCGCCGCGCAGGGTTCAGCGATGCGCCTGCGTACTGGAACACCATCGCGAGCTCCTCACCGTGCATCTTGCGGCGCTCACCGGCGCTGAGGACGGCAATGTCACGCCCGTCGAGGACGATTGTGCCCGCATGGATCTCCGTGGAGAGTCCGCGAATCTGCGCGATTGCCTTGAGCAGGGTGGACTTTCCGCTGCCGCTCTCACCGACAATGCCGAGCACCTCACCCGCAGAGAGGCACAGACTAATGTCCTCAATGACCGCATTGCCGCCGTATCCTGCGGTCAGCCGGTCGATGCGGAGCAATTCCTTCATCGACGTGTACTCCGCTGTACTGCTGACAGAAACATCACTGCTTATCCAGATCCTTTGTCACATGATAGTAGTCGCTCGGCGTCGAGAGGAAGCCCGTGACCTTCTTCGAGATACCAACCTGCATATTGTTGAAGCCGATGAAGTCCATCGCCGCATCGTCGATCACCTGCTGCTGAATGTGGTTGACGAGTGCAATACGCCTTGCGGAGTCAAATGTATTTGGCAGATCGGCAAGCAGCTGCTGCACGACGGGATTGTCATAGTGCCCAAAATTCGATACGCCCTTTGCACTGAGGCAGTCGCGCAGAAATGCGTACGGATCCCCTGTCGGCATCGTGACGACGGAGTAGAGGGAGAGCTCGAAATCACCGGGCTTGAGGTAGGTCGACTTCTCGTGTGCGACAATATTGACGTTGATGCCGATCTTTTTCAGCTGTGCCTGCATCTCCGTTGTGATGTTTTCGTTGAAAAGACGCTTGTAGACCCCCATTTCGACGGTGAGCGGCTTGCCGTTCTTCTCGACGATGCCGTCGCCGTCCGTGTCTGTATAGCCCGCTGCCGCGAGTACCTGTTTTGCCTTTTCGGGATCGTAGGAGCGCGCCTTGAGCGCGGGATCGCCGTATGGAGTCGATGCGAGGAAGGCGCTGCTTGATGCCGTCATTGCACCCTTGAGGTACTGCTCACTGATGGTCTTTTTGTCCACGCCGTACATGATCGCCTGACGTACGGCGGGATCGGTCAGCTTTTCAAGATTGAAATAGAGCTGATAGGTGCGTGTCTGCGGCGTCTTTATCACCGTAAATTTATCGTTTGCTGCAATCGTCTCCGCCGTCTCGGGGCTGAGGTCGAGTGCAACGTCAATTTCGCCTCCCTGCAGCGCCGTTGCGAGTGTGTTAAAGTCCGCAATCTTCGTGTATTCGATCGCGTCAGACTTAGCCGCACCGTCCCAATAGTTTGCGTTCTTTTCCATAACCGCGTGCTTGTCGGGCTCGAACGATGCCATGACGAAAGGCCCTGTGCAAACAGGTGCCGCGTCAAAGTCCTGCGTCCCCGCAACATCAACGATGACGGCGTACGGGTCGCAGAGATCATTGATCAGTGTTGCATACGGCTCCTTCGTGTGGATCGTGAGGACATTGCCGTCCACCGTATACGCGGCACCCGCCAGCCAAGACGCGCGCGGGTTCATTGCCTCCGTTCGCTTCAGCGAATCGATGACCTTCTCTGCCGTCATTTTCTCACCGTTTGAGAACGTGACATTGTCCCGCAGCGTGATGCGCCAGACGGTCGGGCCGACATTCTCCGCCTTTTCGGCGAGCCATGGCTGCGGCTTCATCTCGTCGTCGAGACGGAAGAGTGTTTCGCCCACGCCATAGCGCACGGCGTACCAGCCGTTCCACTCCTTTGCGGGATCCATCGTGCTCGTCACGGCGACTGTGCCGCCGACGCGCACGATTTTCTTCGTGTCCGCCGCCTGCTCCGAGCTTCCGCAGCCGGTCATGGCAATGGGGAGCGCAAGCAGGAGTGCGGCGCATAGAATCTGAAAAATTTTGTTCATGGAAAGCCTCCTATGGAATGAGATATGAATATATGCGGCTATATGCTCTTTTCCCGTGTCTTCGGGTCGAGCAGATCCCGCAGCTGATCGCCGAACATGTTGAAGACCATCATGACGGCGACCATCACGCCACTCGGCGCGAGTGCTGCCCATGGCGCCTGCTGCAGGTACTTCTGTCCCTCGCTGATCATCGCGCCCCACTCGGCGGCGGGAATCTGGACACCAATGCCGAGGTAGGACAGCCCCGCGAGCCCCATCATCATTGTACTGACGTGCAGGACGGCGGTGACGATGAGCGGCCCCGCGATGTTCGGCAGGATGTGCCCGAATAGAATGCGTGCATCACTGCAGCCGGAGAGCTGCGCCGCCTGTATGTACGTCTCCTCCTTCACCGTGACCGCCGCACTGCGTGCGATGCGTGCATACTGCGTCCACGTCGTAACGATGAGTGCGAGCACGGCATTGAACAGCCCGCCGCCGAGCACACCCGCGACCGCGATTGCGAGCACAATGTCGGGAAATGCTTGAAATACATCGGTGAAACGCATCAGAACAGCGTCTATTCGTCCGCGATAGTAGCCCGAGAGCAGACCGATCATACTGCCGAGCGAACCTGCGGCGAGGATGATGAAGAGGGCGGAGAAGATCGAGGTTTTCCCGCCCGCGAGAATGCGCGAGAGGATGTCTCTGCCATAGTTGTCCGTGCCGAGGAGATGCTCGGCGGACGGCGCCTTCAGGATCAGCTGCGGATCGGTTGCGTATGGGTCATAGGGGGCGAGTTGGGCAGAGAAGAGGCTCGTGATAAGGATGAGTGCCGAAAGAAGGGCAAGTACGCGAAAGAGAAGCGGGGTCTTTGTAAAAGATCGCATTGAATTATAAATCCTTGATCTTGGGGTTGAAATAGCGGTAGGAGAGATCGGCGATGAGATTCACGAGGAAGAACGCGAGTGCCATCCACACGACGACGGCTTGAATGATGGGATAGTCGCGGTTCGTGATCGCCGTCATGATGAGGCTGCCAATGCCAGGCCAGTTAAAGATGGTCTCGATGATGACCGTGCCGCCGAGCAGTGAGCCAACGGAGATGCCTGTGAGCGTGATGACGATGACCATGATGTTCTTCAGGACATTGCGGGCGAGGATTACACGCTCGGGGATGCCGCGCGCGCGCAGACCGACAACGTAGTCCTTTGCGAGTTCGTCGAGCGCCGCTGCCCGAATCTGACGGATGTAGCGCGAGGACATGACCAGTGCAAGTGAGAGCGCAGGCAGAACCATGCCGATCGGCTTTGTTGTTGCAAGTACGGGAATCCAGCCGAGACGGTAGGAGAATACAAACATAAGCACAAGCGCGACGATGAACCCCGGCGTTGCGTTGCCGATGAAGGTCAGAATGCGAACGGCGTAATCCATGCGGCTGTTACGCCATGCGGCAATCGTGATGCCGAGCGGCAGGGAGATGAGGAGGGTGAGACCCATCGCCGTACCCGCCATGCGCAGCGTGTAGGGGAGTGCCTTCCAAAACGTTGCAGCGACAGGCAGATCGGTGATGTAGGATGTGCCCATATCGCCTTGGAGAAAATGGATGAGCCAATGACCGTACTGCACGAGGAAAGGTGCGTCGAGCCCCATCTCTGTCCGCATCTGCTCCACAAGCTGCGGGTCGGCGGACACACCGCCCGCCGAGAGGCGGATGCCGACGGGATCGCCGGGCGCGATGTAGATGAGACCGAAGGATAGAAGTGTGATGCCGAAGAACACGGGGATGAACTGCAGGAATCGCTGCAGGAGTGACTTTGCCGTCATAAATTCTCCATCATGTATTTCGTCGAGGAGCAAGTGAAAAACAATTTTCAGTATATCGTCCAGGGAAGAAGATTGTCAACCGAAGCGTAAAGATATGAATATGGGTGAATGAGTCACCGCTGAAATATTTGACACACATCGCTGCTTTTGTCTATAATGAAGCGTGTTATACTGTGCAAATAGACTGCGGCACTGTGCCGCATGGGAGGGCTGACGGATGAAGATTTTGGCGGCGGACGGGATTTCCCCCGAGGGGATCGGACTACTGGCAGAGTATGAGGTCGATGTGCGTGACAAGCTCACGCACGAGGAACTCGTGGAGATCATCAGCGACTATGACGCGCTCATGGTGCGCTCGGCATCAAAGGTATCGGCAGATGTGATCGAACGCGCGGACAAGCTGAAGATCATCGGACGCGCGGGCGTCGGCGTGGACAACATCGACGTGAAGGCGGCGACGGAGCGCGGTATCATCGTTATCAACTCGCCGGGCGGCAATACGATTGCGGCGACGGAGCATACGATGGCGATGATGCTCTCGCTGGCACGCAAGATTCCTGCGGCAGATGCGACCATGCACGCAGGAGCGTGGGATCGCAAGGCATTTGTCGGTGTGGAGCTGCGCGGCAAAACCCTTGGCGTCATCGGCATGGGGCGCATCGGCAGCGGTGTCGCAAAGCGCGCGCTCGCCTTTGACATGAATATTATCGCGTACGATCCGTACATCAATGAGGAACGAGCCAAAGCACTCGGCGTAACGGTCGGAACGCTCGACGATATCTTCGCGGCGGCGGACTTTATCACCGTGCACATGCCGCTCACGAAGGAGACGCGCGGCATGATCTCGATGCCGGAGCTGCGTAAAATGAAGAAGGGCGTGCGCCTCGTCAACTGTGCACGCGGCGGCATTATCAACGAAAGCGATTTGGCGGCGGCAGTCAAGGAGGGGATTGTCGCGGGGGCGGCCATCGACGTGTTTGAGAGTGAGCCGCTCGCGGAGGATCATCCGCTGCGCGGCGTTCCGGGCATCGTCCTCACGCCGCATCTCGGTGCGTCCACGGTGGAGGCACAGATCGGCGTGTCCGTCGACGTGGCGGAGGGCATCCGCGCGGCACTGCGCGGTGAGCCAGTGACGGCAGCGGTCAACATGGCACCGGTCTCGAAGGAGGTCATGCGCGTCATCCGCCCCTACATCACGCTCGCCGAGCAGCTCGGCTGCACCGTCTGCTCGCTCGCCGAGGGTCCCATCTCCCATGTGGAGATCGTCTACAACGGTGAGATCACGGAGGTCAACACGAGCTTTCTTACGACAGCGATCCTCAAGGGAATGCTCAACCCCATCCTTGAGAGTGAGATCAACTACGTCAATGCGCCCAGCGTTGCCAAGTCGCGTGGCATCAAGGTGACGGAGATCAAGGAGAAGGAAATGTCGCATTTCTCGACGCTCATCACCGTGCGCGTCACGACGGCGGCGGGTACAGCCGAAGCGGGCACGGCAGAGGTGCAGGGCACACTCTTTGGCACGGAGGGGCGCATTGTACGGATCAACGGCTTCCGCGTGGACATCGATCCACACGAACGCCTCCTCATCTGTCCGCATATCAACCGTCCCGGCGTCATCGGGACGGTCGGCTCCATCATGGGCGAGGCAGGCATCAACATCTCGTCCATGCAGGTGGGCAAGTCCAAGCGCGAGGGCATGAGCATCATGGCACTCACCATCGATCACGACATCCCCAGCGATACGCTTGCACGCGTGCTTGCAGTCGACGGCATCTTCGATGCAAAGTTTGTCAACTTTGAGACGATCTGAGGGGATTTCAGCCTATTTCCATAATCGTCCGTTATGATATAGTCAAAAGGACAAAGAATTGAAAAAAGGGAGGCGAAAGCCTATGAACTCACTCAAGACCACAATGCTGATGGCGCTTCTCATGGCGCTTATGGTCGCCCTCGGCGGCATCTTCGCCGGGCATACCGGCATGACAGTCATGCTCGTCATTGCGCTCGGCATGAACTTTTTCTCGTATTGGTTCTCTGACCGCATGGTGCTCAGCATGTATAACGCACGTGAAGTGGATCGTGCGAGTGCACCGGAGCTCTATGGGCTTGTCGAAAAGCTTGCAGGGCGTGCGGGACTTCCGATGCCGCGCGTCTACATCATCAACGAGGATGCGCCGAATGCGTTTGCGACGGGGCGCAACCCATCGAATGCGGCGGTCGCCGTCACGACGGGACTCATGCGCGTGCTCGACTACAATGAGATCTCGGGCGTGCTCGGACATGAGCTCGCACACGTCAAGCACCGCGACATCCTCATCTCGACGATTGCGGCGACCATGGCGACCGTCATTTCCTACGCAGCAAACATCGCCCAGTGGGCGGCGATCTTCGGCAGCGGCCGTTCGAGCGACGATGACCGCGGCGGCATCATCGGCATGATTGCGACAGCAATCATCGCGCCGATTGCGGCAGCACTCATCCAGATGGCGATCTCGCGCTCGCGCGAGTACAGCGCGGACGAGGGCGGCGCAGAGATCTGCGGCAACCCGAACTACCTCGCCGCCGCGCTCGAAAAGATCGAGTACTACGCACAGCATGGCGAACAGCTGCCGGAAGCGACACCTGCGACCGCGCACATGTGCATCATCAACCCGCTGACGGGACGCGACATCTCGTTCAAGAGCCTGTTCTCGACCCATCCGGATACGCAGGAGCGCATTGCGCGTCTGCGTGCACAGGCGCAGCGCATGCACATTCGCTGAGCAATATTCAAAACCTCACGTATTCGTTATGAATGCGTGAGGTTTTTTGTTTGCCCGCATGTATTGCGCTTGTCCGCACACAAAGATATAATAGGGAGGACAGGAGGCGATTTTATTATGGCTGCGAAGACCGCAAATTTGTACGCACGTGTGGAACCTGATATCAAGGAGCAGGCGGAGGCAATCTTGTCAACGCTCGGTATTCCTGCATCGAACGCAATCAATATGTTCTATCGACAGATCATCCTCCAGCAGGGACTCCCTTTTGATGTAAAAATATCTCGAAAGCATCCACTTGATATGAGTCTTTTGTCAGAGAAGGAACTCGACGCAGAACTCGAGAAAGGGTACGCAGATATTGCCGCAGGACGGACGCGACCCGCGCGCGAGGTCTTTGCTGACCTGCGGCGGGATTATGGGCTATGACGTATCGCGTTGAACTCTCTGCGCAAGCAAAGGAGGATATGCGTGAGATTTATGAGTATATCGCATTTGAACTCCGAGCCATAGATAGTGCAGAGGCACTCTTTCGACATTTGGAGGAGCACATCTATGCACTTGAAGAAATGCCTGAACGGTATCGGCTCTATGAAGGTGAGCCGTGGCGCACGCGCGGTCTTCGCATTATGCCTGTCGACCATTATCTCGTTTTCTACATACCGAAGCACGAGAGCTGCATTGTGACCGTCATCCGCATTTTATACGGAGGGTGGGATACCGCAGCGCAGCTCGCGAGGTATACGGAAAATCAATGATATGGCGTGACCATGCTACAATAAGGAAACAACTCTATTTCATAGGAGGAAACTACATGAGTACACCGCATATTGCTGCCGAAAAGGGCGAGATCGCGGAGCGCATCCTGCTGCCGGGGGATCCGCTGCGCGCGAAATTCATCGTGGAGAATTTCCTTGAGGGGGCGAAGGAGTATACCTCGATTCGCAATATTCTCGGCTACACAGGCACGTACAAGGGCGTACCTGTCTCCGTACAGGGCACGGGCATGGGAATGCCGTCGATCTCCATCTATGTGAATGAGCTGATGGCCTGCTATGGTGTGCAGAAACTCATCCGCGTCGGAACCTGCGGCGGTATGCATGAGAAGGTAAAGCTGCGCGACGTGTTTATTGCACAGGGCGCGACAACGGACTCGGGCATGATTCGGAGCATCTTC
>ERZ772960.574-NODE-574-length-32328-cov-13.685310_pt1 | contig 32328 bp, 32 predicted proteins | sample MGYA00580678_ERZ772960 | MGnify/ENA primary metagenome ERZ772960 (study PRJEB29015, sample SAMEA2737930) | human oral metagenome | biome: human oral; feature: human-associated habitat; material: dental | place: China | collected 2059 ... | reverse complement strand
CGATAGCGCGGTCGAGCTGTTCGGTGGTGTGTCCTGCCGTTACCATAGAGCGGACGCGTCCGGTGCCTTTGGGTACGGTGGGGAATACGATCGGCCCGATGAATAAGCCGTTTTCAAAGAGCTTTTTGGAGAACTCAAGGGTTTTTGCTTCTTCTCCGATGATGACCGGCGTAATCGGTGTTTCGCTGTGTCCGGTGTTAAAGCCGAGGCGGGAAAGCTTCTCTTTAAAGTAGCGGGCGTTTTTCCAGAGCCGGTCGGTGTATTCGGTAGACTCCATCAGCATTTTGATAGCTTCGATACAAGCGCCGATAGCGGCGGGTGGGAGTCCGGTGGAGAACAGGAAGGGGCGTCCGCGGTTTTTCAGCCAATCGATGGTAACCTGCTTACCGGCAACATAGCCGCCGACAACGCCGATTGCCTTGGACAGGGTGCCGATTGCAAAGTCTACTCTGCCGTGCAGGTGGAAGTGGTCAACGGAGCCGCGTCCGCTTTCGCCTAATACGCCGCTGGCATGGGCGTCATCCACGTAGGTTAAGCACTCGTATTTTTCTGCAAGGGCAACGATTTCCGGCAGCTTGGCAATGTCGCCGTCCATGGAGAACACGCCGTCGGTGATGATGAGGATGTTGCGGTAGTTGGGGCGCTTCTCTTTTAAAACCCGCTCTAGGTCAGCCATGTCGGAGTGCTTAAACACCGCCTTATCCGCTTTTGAAAGGCGGGAGCCGTCGATAATGGACGCATGGTTCAATTCGTCTGAAAGGATAAGGTCGCCTTTGTCGGTTACCGCTTGGATAACGCCTGCATTGCAGTTAAAGCCCGACTGGAAAGTGAGCACCGCCTCTTCCCGTTTAAACTTTGCAAGCAGCTCTTCAAGCTCATCGTGAATTTTCATGTTTCCGATGATGGGGCGGACAGCACCGGCTCCCGCTCCGTAGGTTTCGATTGCTTCAATCGCAGCCTTCTTGAGGCGGGGATGGTTCGCAAAACCAAGGTAATTATTTGAAGAAAGATTGATAACTTTCTTTCCATTAATAACGCATTCCGCCTCGTTCGGCCCGTCAAGCGTTACCGGAACCTTGTATAATCCTTGATCTTTTAATTCCTGTACTTTTTCTTTTAAAAAAGCCATTTCGTGAATGTTGCTCATCGTTTTATTCTCCTTGAACGAACATAATGTTCATCATTATATGTATGTAATGCACATACCGAAATAAATGCACTGTTTATTTATGTCCAGACTGATATGCAACGCCGAGTCGCTTGCTCAATTTTTCCAGCATATCGACGGTCATGGTTTCCAGATCGTATTCGGGTTTCCAGTTCCATTCGTTTCGTGCGCAGGTGTCGTCGATGGAGTTCGGCCATGAATCGGCGATTGCCTGCCGCATGGGGTCAACCTTGTAGGTCATCCGGAACTCAGGGATGTGCTTTTTGATTTCCGCTGCGATAATTTCCGGCGTAAAGCTCATGGAAGCGATATTAAAGGCGTTGCGGTGGACTAAGTTTGCCTCATCCGTTTCCAAAAGCTGCTGCACTGCTTTAAGGGCATCGGGCATATACATCATGTCCATATAGGTGCCTTCTTTAATAAAGCACTCGTATTTTTTGTTCTTGAGCGCTTCGTAATAAATGTCGACGGCATAGTCGGTAGTGCCGCCGCCGGGCGGGGTAGTATACGAGATAAGACCGGGGAAGCGGACGCCGCGAGTGTCTACCCCAAAGCGCTTGTGATAGTAGTCGCACAGCAATTCGCCCGAAACCTTGGTTACACCGTACATTGATGTCGGGCGCTGAATAGTATCCTGCGGGGTTTTATCCTGCGGGGTACCCGGTCCGAAAGCTGCGATGGAGCTGGGAACAAAGAACCGGTATTTGTTTTCCCGAGCGATTTCCAGCATATTATATAATCCGTGGATATTGATGTTGAATGCCATTTGCGGATCGCGTTCTGCAACAGCGGAAAGAAGCGCTGCTAAGTGAATGACGGCATCTACTTTATATTTTTTACATACATCGGCAACCTTCTGCGGTTCCAATACGTTTAGCTGCTCAAAAGGCCCGGATTCAAGCACTTCCGGCATGTCTTTTTTAACAACATCACTTGCAATTACATTGCTGCCGCCGTAGGTCTTGCGTAGGTGCATAACCAGCTCACTGCCGATTTGACCGAGTGCTCCAGTTACCAGTATCGTTTTCATATAATCTCCTCAGATAATACAAATAAAATTGGTGTGATAAATTAAACGGAACTCATGTAGACGTTCAATTCTAATCGATATATTTAGTATATCACCGTTTTATCGATTTTGCTATAATAAAATAATGAACGACTCTATTTTGACTGATGAAGCCAAGGGCTTCACGAAGAAAAAGAATTTCTTGCCGGTTCTTTCCGGACTCTTTGTCGGTGTATTGGTTCTGTCGAATATTTTGGCAGTAAAAATGGTGCAGATCGGTCCTTTTGTATTTGACGGCGGCACGCTGCTTTTTCCGTTTTCCTACATATTCGGTGATGTACTCACTGAGGTGTACGGATATCGGGATTCCCGGAAAGTGATTTGGACGGGATTTGCAGCGCTTGTCTTTATGACGTGCAATATCTGGCTGGTCAGTATCCTCCCTGCCGAAGGCAGCTGGAATCTCCAAAACGATTTTAATAATATTTTGCTGCAAATGCCCCGAATCAACGCAGGCAGTATCTGCGGCTATTTTATCGGCGAGTACAGCAATTCTGTCGTCCTTTCCAAGATGAAGGTGATGAGCGGCGGTAAACACTTATGGATGCGCACCATCGGCTCTACTCTGGTAGGTGAGCTGCTCGACAGCGTTGTCTTTGTGGTGATTGCCTTTTCAGGATTATACGCTTCTTCTGTTTTAGTTGTGATGGCTTTTTCCAACTATCTTTTTAAAACGATGATAGAAGTTGTCTGTACGCCGTTTACCTATCTGGTTGTAAATTTCTTTAAAAAACACGAACAGATCGATACGTTTGATTATGGAGAGCGGTATAGCCCGCTGCCGTAGTCCTTTTGCAAATATACGGCATATCTACTGCGTTGCCTTGCCAAAAGTGTACATCCTTGTACACTTTTGGCAGCGAGGGTATTATGCCGCCCCATTAAAAGGCGCTTTTAAATAGAATTTTCTTTACGCTTTGCGGTACTACAAAGTGCGTTTTAAGCCTACCCCCAAAGTACCGTAAGATTTGTGCTTTACGGAAGGTATAGGTTTTATAATGGGCTATGATGCCAAGGTAAGAATTAACACTGGCACGGCACTGTTTTTTTTCTTCAACATTCGGCAGATGAGCTTCTGCCAATGCTGCATATTTTTTGAGATACTGCTCAAAGTTATTTTTTATCCGGCGGTCACTTACTGTATACCATGGCTTGATAAACGTACCTAAAAATTGTACACCGTTACCGGCTTTTTGTAAATATATTTTCTTAGGATGCAATGTAAGGTGTAGTTCATCCTGTAAAAATCTTTTTGTCGAACGGATGATTGCTTTTAGTTCATAGATATTGTTGCTTACAAAAACGCAGTCGTCAACATAACGCACATATCTTTTAAACTTGAGTGTGTGTTTTATATAGTGATCAAATGCCGAAAGATAAAAATTTGCAAAGACTTGACTGGTTAAATTGCCAATCGGCAGCGCGCAGCCTTGCTGTGCCGTAAACATACTCTTATTACGCGGAAGCGGTTCCCATTCTGCTTGTTTGCTTTTAAATATGCAATGTTGCGTCGGATTATTAAAGATAATAGTCTTGGCAAGATACTTTTCAAACTCAACCGAATTGCCGGAATCGATTTTATACTGACTGTCGATAAACGATTCAAGTCTTTGCCATAAGATACACCTTACACACCACCGGTTTATCCGTATTTTACCGTTAACCGCTTCTTTATGCGTAAGGCAGCTTCCGCCTTGTGTAAAATCCTGCTAGACAACAAACCCGATTATTGTTGTGCTTGTTAGCGAGGTATATGCTTCTGACCAATAAAATACAGTCCCGTTTTAAGTCTTGACCGAGCGTAAATTTATATTCACGGCTAAAGTTTGCCGTTAATTCAAAGATACGCAAGGTCATTTTGTACACGTCTTTAAAAACAGGGAGTTCGTACTAAAGAGCCATAGGTTAATTTGACACTCTTTTCTATTTTCCTGCACTATTCCTTTTTTGCTTCCCCCCCCCCCCCCCCATTTTCCCCTTACATCTCTATGAGTTTCTTTCCAACTGGAGTCAGAGCGATGCATCCAGCATCAAAAACACAATTTTCAGGAAAGGTGATAAGACCTTCTTGTTCCATCTGTTCAAGTTCAGCAGTGATTTCCTCTTTAGTGTACAGAGCTAAAAATTTTGAGGTGTCTGCTCTAAAACTATGCATTGGCATAAAACCATACTGAGAAAAACTAGACGCATATTTTTTAAATATTGCAATTATTCCTTGTCGTACTTTACTATTTGCCATAATCATTCTCCTTCTTCGGTGCATTACTTCACACCGAACAATATAACTTCCCCGCCCTCATACGGAGCGGGTTTACAAAATCTCTGGGGATGTCTCAAAAGTTGGTTACTTTTTCGACATCCCCACTATGCACCCCAATTTTCCAAGGCGGGTTCTTAGGGCAGAGTCCTAAGTCGCCGTTTTTCTTTTGGGGGTTATAGGGGGTATTTTCTTTTTATCGAAAAAAAAGAAAATACCCCCTGATTGGTTAAAAGCCTGCGATACAACAAACTCGACAAGGGTCGTACTTGGCACGGTTGGCCACTTTGTTGTCGTCAGTATTTACAGTCCACGCGAGATAATCGCTGTAGGAATACTGCGATGACGACCAATACCAGTCCGTACCAAGCGAGGTATCTGCATAAGCGCTTCCGCCCGACAGATTGTGTATTGCCTCTAGGCTCACATTGATTGGATCACGGTTCTTATACACCTCACATAATTCTGCAATGCTCGGCATATACCATGCAATATTTGTACCATACTTTGTGTTATATTGCCGTACCCAATTAAACGCCGGATAATTCTTTGCCGCATCTGCAGTTCCTGCGGAATCTATCGACTTAATATACCCCCAGTTATCGCTGCCGTCCGTATCACCGGCAAACGTTGACGTCGCAGCAGATCCCTCTCCGTACTTGCTCGGCTCACAGACAATATCTTCAAACTTCGTGTAATGGCCGGTGCTGTTCTCCTTTGCCCATCTAAGGTATTTGCCTATATGTAGCGCGATGCCGAGGTGCTTTCCATTCAACTTGCCGGCAATAACCGCTACCGGCGGGTTGGCCGGATCGATTTTACGATATGTCTCCTTAGTTCTATACGTTCCGTCCTTTAATACGATTACGCCTACCTCTTTTTCAATCTTTTTAAATTGAACGGTTACGTTCGTTTTTGCTGTAATAGCATATTCATACGTTACATTACGCCCGACAGCCGATACGGGATCGCCATTCAACATCTACTGTTCTACGGCATACCCGTCTGCCGGTTCTGCCGTAAACACTACCGTTTTACCGTGTTCTACTTGAGCACCGGAAGTAATTTCGCTTCCACTCTCTTTTACCTTTGCCTTCAACGCACCGTTTTCACCGTCTACGCTAAAAATTACCGGATATGTGTTTATTTCCCACTTTGCCCAGAAGTCTTTATTCCCCGTGCTGCCTTTTTCAATCTCTATTACGGCATCACCGGTACAGGCTTCATTATCAAACCAGCCTTTAAAAGTATAGCCTGTTCTATCGGCCGGGTTAAGCGTTATCGTTTCCGTTTCTACATTGTAGCTTGCAGGGTTACTTGGATCGTTTATTCCGTCATCAAAGTGATAGGTAATAGTATAATCACCCTCAAGCTTTGATACGGCAAAAACGGTTGTATTTTCCGTAAAAACGTACTCATCGGTTAATACTTTACCGTCCTTATTGCCGACGTTCCAACGTAATAATTCATAGCCATCTTTATACGTTACTTTTACTTTTTCCTTAACCGTTTTCCATACAGATCCCTTATCAACCTGAAAGGTTTTCGGTTCCTGCACGATTACCGGCTCATCTCCCTGCACGGTAACGGTGATTTTGACAGCCGTGGGAGAAGAATTATCTTTGGTACTAATATTTTGCTTACAGCCGAAAAGAATACTTGCGCTTGCAATCAGTGCGAGTACGCCGAAGAGCCGGCTATATTTTTGTTTCATTTTAAACTCCTAATTTGATGGGCTTATGCCCTTTTTAGTTAATAGGATGATGTTCTATCGCGTTTATGTACCGGCATACCGCAATGAGATATGCCGGTATTCCTGCGGTTACGGCGGCTTTTTGACGGCGAGATGAGGCAAAGACAATACCGCAGTGTGAGCGGTTTCTTTGGTTAAAGGTTGAGGTACATATACTGTTATGTTTAGGAAGAAGCTGCATTGCGCGGCGGCGATAGAAATGTGAGAAATATACTGTACGCAATGTGTGGCGTTTGCGGCGGTTAAACCGCGGGCTGTATGTAACGGATTAGAATGAAGAGGAGAATAGGCCCTTACGCTGAGCGCTTGAGAGCTGTGAGCTGTGAGCTGTGAGCTGTGAGCTGTGAGCTGTGAGCTGTGAGCTGTGAGCATTATGTTAGGAACAGCCATCGTGTCAAGCCTTTCGCGTATATTTTTCTTTGCGGGGCTTTGCGCGTTGAGGAGAGATTTTTTATACTGCGATAATTCGGAGCGGCAACTAAACATGGAAATTACTGTATCGCTTCGACTTCTGCGGAGGTAAGGCCAGTTGCTTGCGCGATATTTTCGATAGGTAAACCGAATTGTAGAAGGTTCTTTGCTGTTTCGAGTGCTTTTTGATGAGAACCTTCTGCAAGCCCGAGAGATTTGCCTTCGGCAAGACCAAGTGATTTACCTTGCAAAAGACCTGCTTTCCATCCGTCATTACGTGCATCCCGTTCAATCGTGTTTACCAGCATATACTCCCTCCTCAACTCTTCATTTGCTTTTACTTCTTTTATCCGCTGCTCCAGACGTTGGATAAACTCGTCATCGCTGACTTTCCCGTTCATGTACTCTAAAAATACTTTCAGTTTCTCATTCTTCTCGTGCTCCGCCGCTTTACTGTTTATAATGATCTTTGTTACTCCATCGCGCAGTTCTATCCGGCTATCCTCACTGCATATCGTCTTAAAGGTATAAACAGGTAGTGTTTTCTCAAGATAGTCAAACGTACAGAAAAAGAGTATAAACGTATCAGGTAGACTTTCATACGGTTTACTCTTCCCCAATATACTAACATCTATGGCAGCTTGATAATATCTTATACGTTTTGCGAGGTCTTTTTTATCGATAGCTTGCATTTCGATGTCGTAAATACGTCCATTGCAGTCTTTTGCCCACACATCGAACCGTACACCTTTGGCTCGCCCTGCATCGTCGATTGTCTTTTGCAATTCTATTTCGGTTATGGTTTCTATCTTACCCTGCAAAACTCGATTGAGAAGCGTTTTACAGATTTCAGGGTCTTCCATTACGCGGTAGAACATGTAATCATCAGCGATAGTCAACTCGTCAAATTCTTTTTCCATAATACAGTTGCTCCTGTCGTCTCGCTATTATTATAGCAAAAAGAAAGATGGCTGCAAGCTGTTTTATGCTGAAATAAAATGAATGAATAGATTATGGTACACTCTTACGCTGTGAGGCCATTATATGCGTGTCAAGCCCTTCGCGTATATTTTTCTTTGCGGAGCTTTGCGCATTTGCGGGAGATTTTTTATGCTGCGGTAATTCGGAGCTACAGCTGGACATAGGTAATATTATATATGCAAAAATAGCAGGCGGCAAGGTCTTTTGCATCTATCCGGCGCATCTACGGCAGTGGATTGATATTATCTTCTGATTCGGTTTCTTGACAATTATTACGTATGTTATTATATTTTATACGTACAGAGGGATGCTATGCTGAAAAAACTAACGCTTAACATTGACGATGAACTCATTAATTTTGCTCATGCATATTCTCGTCAAAATGGGTTATCTATTTCAAAGTTATTTGAGCAATATTTAAGTAAATTGAAAACAAAAGATACAACACCAATGCTCCATTCAAAGATAAATACATTGTATGGAATATTCCAAGACTCACCAATTCCGGATAAAAATGAATTAAGGAAAACATTTAATGAAAAAAGTGCTCATTGATTTAAATATTATTCTTGATTTTTTAAATAAACGAAATTTTCATCAAGAAGCTGCCCTGCTTATTAATATGTGCGTTGAAGGAAAATTATTAGGTTATATTTGCGCACATGAAGTTACAACATTGTCATATTTTTTATTCAAAGAACAAAAGGATAAAAATAAAGTAGTAAACACTATTTCAATATTGCTTGATATTTTTCATATTATCCCTATTGATGAAACAATACTTAAAAATTCATTACTATCACCAATGGCAGATTATGAAGATGCAGTAATTGAAGTCAGTGCCGTTAAATTCAATATTGATTATATACTTTCCCGTAATATTTCTGATTTTAAATTATCGCGTATCCCAACATATACACCTGAACAATTTTTCTTATTGTGAAAAAGTTTTTCCGGAATCCTTGGCGGATTTTAGCGCTCTGTACGCTGCTAGAAGTATTCAAATTTGAAAAAATGTATCGCAATCAATGTATTGAATAGTCCGTTTAAGCTAAGCAGAAAGGTACATTCAATCTATCAAATACGGGAAAGTGAAGAACAAATAATGTTAGATGAGTTGTTAGAGATTCACTTCAGCGGAATTATCCGCAGTCGGAAATTTGCCTTATGACTGGTCTTAGTCAGGAAGAAGTGGAAGGTCTTAACTAATTGGTACTGAGCCGTGCGATAATCGGTTATTAGACCGATACGGGCACCCATTGCCGGTGCATCCTTTACATTTTCTGTGTGCTGAGCGGTTATTTTTTTATATTTTCCATTACACCGACAAAGACTCTTGAGCTAAAGCTTCCTCCTCAGTGCGACCGCATTTATATGTAATTTCTCCGTTTTCTATAAACAGCCAGGTCTTTTCTTTATCGGCCGCCCAACACCAATAATCTTTTCTAAAGATAGAGTCTATGTCCAATTCATCTTTGGAAGAAAATTTTAGTTCTTCAAGATAGTAACGGTCTACTATTTTCTGCCATTGACTTCGATCTATGCGCCCATAGAATTTTTTAAGCGCTTCTGTATTGCATCTAAAAGCCGTTTTCTAAACACATACTTTGCTACAACATTTGCATCTTCGCTTAAACGCAGTTCCCATCAACGTATATCCATCAATGCCATTGCCATTTTTTCCAGTTTTTCAATGAATTTTTTGGGATTCTTGAATAATTCATATCCTTCTTTTGTCAGCGTGCAGTCAACCCAATCGGGAAAAGAGTTTGTGAGCACAACTTTGTCGGTATCGCTGTAAACGTATATCCTTATCGGTTCATCTCTAAAAGCCCAAATAGTATAGCGGTACAGCACATGGTTCCCTTCGTGTACACTCTTTTCCGGCAAAATACTTCCTGAACATTGATGTTCATTTGTATCGCCGGCATAGGCATCCATGGTTTTGCCGAATACGTGCAAGATTGACGGAATACGTGTCGACGACACCAGAAAACCTTTTGCATCATAGACAAAAATATTTTTATCGCTATCTTGATATCGAGCAAGCACCTCTTTTAACGAAGACGGCTGCGATAGTATCTTATATGCTTCCCCGAACAGCTCCCATGCAAACACATCCGGCATATTCTCACCTTTTGGAGCATTGAGTATATATGCAATGTGAGTATCGGTATAGATAAGAAGGCGTATGTCGGTAGAATATCGATTGACTATTTCATATCGGTACGCTATCTCGGCGTTTTCCGGCGCCTGTGTAAAAGCGGCGCTGTCGGCAGCAACGGCTGCGCTCTCCGTCAATAAATAATTAAAAGCTTCACAGTCTGTCTTTTCCGTTAGCGCACACACCAGTTCGTTTTTTGCATCGTACACTTTTACAGAAGGAACATCTTCATCAGCAGCAAAAGCCAATACAGCGCACAGCAAAAAAGCTGTACAGAAAAATATGCGTCTCATTCTTTTGATCATACAATTCTCCTTACTTCCGTGTTTAGCCGATCGCTAAAGCTTTTGCAGCCGATCTTTAAATTCCGCTAAAAAATCGGTGCTGACCTTTGCCCGTATTATTCTGCGGACTTCATACGCGGGGTCAATATCTACATCGCCGCTTTTGCTTAGATCTTTTGCGCTCAAGTTTTTAAGGAAACCTATTTCGGCAGCTTGATTTAAGTATCGATTTAATTCTTTATAGAGCTTTGTTTGATCGGTTTTTTCTTTAAAATAAATGGAAAGCATCCCGCGGATTTCGCTTGCTTTCAGCACTAAGATTGAAGATGTGTTTTGAGAAACATCGAATTGTTCCAAAGCCTCTCTTAACAGTACGCACAGCAGTGATAACTCAAATGACAGCGGATAATGCCGGATTAGCCTGACAGATTTAGAATCCCCTTCTTCGCTCTCTTTTTGCTCTAAAAATGCGTAGCCGTCAGCAGGTTCAATAAAAAGGCTGATACCGATTTGGTCAAAATATGCGGCAATTTCACGCTGGTATTGCTGCAAGAGCTTCCATGTATCAGGTTCTTCATTTTCGTAAATAGCCCCTTGTAACAATTTTATGCAGACCGCCGCCCACTGTGCCGTCATCATTCAGCCTCCTATGACTGCTCCTTTTTTAACGGTCAGTATATCCTATTTCTGAAAGATTGACTATTAAAAACCCACAACAAAAGAACGGGACATAATAGTATACAGTAGCAGCTTTTGAACTGCAGCAGAACAAAACATTAAAAGCGCAAGGTAGCGGAATCGTCAAAAATTTGGTATAATAACATATTAATGATAACTGAAGAGATCCGGCAAATAGCCGAAAAAATTAGAGAAGCGCTTGACCCGGAACGGATTTATTTGTTCGGCTCCTACGCACGCAATCAAGAGACCGAAACGAGCGACTATGATTTTTACGTCGTAGTAGATGAGCGGGAAGAAAGCGAAACACCGTTACTTTTATGCGATAAAGCTTATTTTGCAATTTTTGATATTCAGGCAAAGCCGTGCGATGTTATCGTAAATTATAAAGAGCATTTTGAGAAACGAAAGCTCTATCCTACGCTGGAAAAAACTGTTGCAAAAGAAGGAGTAGTGTTATATGAAAAAGGAACTTGAAAGTACAATAAAAGAATGGCTGCGTTTTGTTGAAATGGATAGAAGCACTGCACAGCATTTATTTAATACCATGCATCCACAACCTCTGGAAATTATTTGTTTCCATTGTCAGCAAGCTGTTGAAAAAGCAATTAAAGCTTTATTTGTATTAAAGGAAATTGAAATTGTTAAAATCCACGATTTGGGAATGTTGATTAAAATGATACAAACAGAGATAGCGTTTCCCGATACGATAACAATTTCCGCTATCCGTCTAACAAAATATGCAGCAACTTTTCGGTATCCACAATCTCCCGACATTGACGAAGCTCTTACAAGGAAAGCGCTAACCGATATGGAAACTGTTATAACATGGTGCAAAGAACAAATTGTATTAGCCGGTTATGAGATAGAGTAAAAATACCAATGCCATACGAACCGCCGTTTAAAATTACCTCAAAAGCAATCAATCTTATTTCTCAAATAGCTGCCGCAATGGAGCGGTTGAAGATCAGATTTGAACATTCCGATAGCGTACGTTTGCGGAAAATCAATAGGATGAAAACGATACAGGGTTCGCTTGCGATCGAAGGGAACACACTAACGGAAGAACAGGTTACGGCTCTCATTGAAGGAAAACATATCATCGCACCGGTAAAAGAGGTGCAAGAGGTCAAAAATGCAATTCAAGCGTATGAGCAGTGCCTGTCCTTTAATCCCTATAAAAAAGAGGACTTACTTGCAGCACATAAACTGATGACGTTTGGTCTTGTGGATCATCCGGGGCATTTTAGGTACGGCGGTGTCTGTATTGCGGGAAAAGACGGCATCAGTCATATTGCTCCTCCTGCCGATCGGGTACCCTTTTTGATGGATGATTTATTTCAATGGCTCAAAGATACGGACGCTCATCCGCTTATTAAAAGCAGCGTATTTCATTACGAGTTTGAATTTATTCATCCCTTTGAAGACGGTAACGGCAGAATGGGGCGCCTCTGGCATTCACGTATTCTTGCAGAATGGAATCCATTGTTTATACATCTGCCGATAGAAAATATGATTTTAAAGAATCAGGCTGCCTATTACAAAGCATTGAAACACAGTACGGCAGCAAACGACTCCGGGATTTTTATAGACTTTATGCTTGAAATCATTATGCAAACGATACAAGAAAATAAACAGGATGATACTGTAAATGATACTGTAAATGATACTGTAAATATGATTTTAACCTGTATTAAAGAAAATCCTGCTATTTCCTACGAAGAACTTGCAAAAAAAACAGGCAAATCGCGGATAACAATCAGTCGCAAACTTGCAGAGCTAAAAAAAGCAGGACTCATCACCCGTGTCGGCGCCGACAAAAACGGCTACTGGCGTGTTGAGGATGAAAATCAGGGCAACCGTATCGGAAATATTTAAAGCGAGCGCCTTCTTTATTCGTGCGGAGGGGTTAATACCCCGACGCTCGCGTCGGGGTTGTTGATTCGTGCGAAATTTTGGATAAAATTTCGCATATTTTTTGGGAAAACGGCAAAGCGCATCAGACGTATATATTAACTGCGCAAAATGAGAGGTTGGAGCACCATTTGAGCCGCAAAGCGGCGAAACTCTGGTGGTACAGCCTCTCATTTTGCGGGGATATACTCTAAAAGGGCTGATGCGTTTACCCTAGGAGAACGGCTGATGCAATTTGATTTATTGAAAACCGAAGATATTGATAAAAACGGACTGTATCTTGATTTTTTTCAAGTATACAACTGGGGTGTTTTTGATTCAAAAGTGTACACGATGCGGTGCGGAAAAAAGGCGACGCTGTTGACCGGTTTAAACGGTTCGGGGAAGACAACGCTGGTGGATGCTTTTTTGTCGCTTATCGTGCCGCCGCGGCAGCGCTTTTATAACCAATCCGCCGGAGCGGAAAGTAAACGGGAACGTGATGAAATCAGCTATGTGTTGGGGACGTATGGGAACAAACGTGAGGAAGAATTTACCTCCGGCACTGCAAAAAATTTACGCACAAAAGAAAACTGTATTTCTATTTTGCTCGGCTGCTTTGTGTTAGGAGATGATCAAAGGCCGATAACGCTTATGCAGGTGCGTTTTTTTTCGGGCGGCGGAGCCTTACAAAAAATCTATTCGATAACACATACGCGGCTTTCAATTGAAGAGATACAAAAAGCAGGGATTGATTTTACACCGCAGAGCAATTGGAAAAAACGCATGACCGAAGTATTCGGTACCAAGTTTTACGCCGATAATTTTGCCCCGTATGCAGAAGCATTCTCTCAGCTTGCAGGTTTACGTTCGGATCGGGCTCTCTATCTTTTTTCGCAAACGGTTGGACTGAAAGGAGTCGGCAACTTAAATGACTTTATTAGAACCTATATGTTTGAAGGCCGCGATACCGAACGCGATTTTGATGATTTGGTAAAGCATTACGAAGAGCTTTCGCAGATATACAACGAGATAGAAAAAGCACAAGAACAGATCAGACTGCTGCAGGAAATTTTAGATGCGGGAAAAATATTTGGAGACTGCGAGCAAAAGAATAGAACATTAAAACAGTTCAAAATGATTTTACAGCTGTGGTATATACAAACAGTCCTAAATACGATTACAAAACGAATAGTTGTTTTACAACAAGAAAAGTTACTCGCTGATAATAAAAGAAATATACTTGAAGCTGAAATAAAACAGCTTGATGCCGATATGGATTCGCTCAAAGCAGTTATTCAAAAAAACAGCACGGCAATTCTGATCAAAGAAATTGAGCATAAGATTCAATTCAATGAATTACGGTTGCAGACATGCCGGAATAATGTGCGGGATTATGAACAGTGCGCCCGTGTTTTATCTTTGGAAATTCCGCAAACGGAAAAGAAATTTAACGAAAATATCAAATTGCTGCCGGAATTAAAAAAACAGCTGAGTGCGGAAAGAGGTTTGCTGTATAAATCAAGTCTTGAACGGAATGCACAAAATCAGGTAAATAAAAAAGAAGAACAAGCAATTATCGAAGAATTGGAATCGCTGAGTAAACGGACAACGAATATCCCTGCGCATAATATCGGGATACGGGATCAAATATGCGCACATATCGGCTGCTCGGAAAAAGAACTCGTATTTGCCGGAGAGCTATTGCAGGTCGCGAAAGAAGAAAGCCGATGGGAAGCTGCGATAGAAAAACTGCTGCATAACTTTTCGCTTTGTTTACTGGTGCCGCCGCATCTTTATACAAAGGTAAATAAATATGCGGCAACGCATAATTTAAGAGGCAGGCTCGTCTACCTTAAAACAGATACCAAACCGCAGCTGAAAAAGAGTTTCCCTGAAAAAAATTCACTTATTGCGAAATTAGAGATACAAAAAAAGCATGAACTTTCCGATTGGCTTGAAGCGTATCTGTATGACACATTCGATTATATTTGTACTGATGATACGGAAGCATTTAGCAGGGCAGCTAAGGCGCTTACCTCGACGGGTTTAATTAAGTCAAAAATACGCCATGAAAAAGACGACCGCCCGCAGCAGCCGGGTCGGCAAGCATTTGTGCTTGGCTGGGATAATATTCAAAAGCGGCAGGAACTTTCGTTCAGCTTAAAAAAACTGCAAAACGAAATTGCGAAAGACGATACCGCTCTGGAAGACAGCCAGAAAAAACAGGATGATATAACCAATCAGCTTACTATTTTAGCCGGCTTGGAAAAAGTTCAATTCTGGGATGATCTTGATGTGCAAAAATATTCGGCTGTATTGAATGCCTCTCTTGAAGAAAAGGAAGCTATTCTCCGCGGAGACAAAGAATTGCGGCAGCTTGAAGATAAATTGCAAGGTTTGCAAATTGAAAAGCAAACAAAAGAAGAAGCGCGTACCGGTTATATTGAAACATCGTCGAAAGCGGAACAGCAGTTGACGGATATCCGCATCAAACAGGAACGATTTACCGCTCAGCTGCATCAGTATGCCGATGGAGAAAGTGAAGAAACACAAAGAGCGCTCGCTATTTTTACAGAGCATTTCAGTGTACAAAAAACTTTTGAACAGTCTGAAGCCGTTGATACCGAACGGGATCGGATTGAATTGGCATTGAATAAAGAGAGCGAACAGGCAGAAACAGCTGTCAGAAATGCAGAGCGGAAAGTCCGCGAAAAAATGTCCGCAGTGAAAAACCCTAAGCCGGATATAAAACGAAAGTTTCCGTCGTGGGAGGCTGATGTACGGGACTTCCAAGTGGAAGTATCGGGGCTTGCAGACTTTCAAGCCTTTTACGATCGAGTGAACCGCGATGATTTACCTTCGTGCCGGAAAAAATTTAAGCTCATTTTTAATGAGCACGTAAAAAACGATATTACCAATTTTAAGACCATACTTGATACCGGACGTCAGCAGATTATTGTCGGAATAGAGGAATTGAATAAAAGCTTAAAAACAATTCCCTACAGCAAAAATCCTCCGACGTATATCAAGCTGGAAAATCGCAAAACAACCGATCAGTCCATAAAAGATTTTCAGGCTCTGTTGTTAGCCGCATTGCCTGACTCCGCGTCCATCTTTAACCGCACATCCGGTTCGGAATTTGAAGAGTATAAAAAAATTGAAACGCTGATTGCCTACTTAAAAGAAAATGATCCGCGCCGTAAAAAAGTGCTGGATGTGCGCCAGTGGTTTAATTTTGCCGCTATTGAATATTATCTCAACGACAATACGCAAAAACAATATTACGAAGATTCTGCAAGTTTGTCGGGCGGAGAAAAATCAAAATTAACCTATACGATTTTAGCATCGGCAATTGCATTTCAATTCGGCATTACCGGCGGAGAAGGATGTTCGTTACGGCTGGTGATCATCGATGAGGTATTCAGTAAAATCGATATGGACAATTCGTGCTATGCAATGGAGCTGTTTAAAGAGATCGGACTCCAGATGATTCTTGTAACCCCGATGGATAAAATCAACATCGTAGAAGATTATATCGCATCGGTTCACATTACCGAAAAGCATAACGATAATACCTCGCGCCTACTGAATATCACGATTGACCGATATCGGGAAGAAAAGGAAAGAGTAACTACAAGCGGTATATTGTAAGGGGTATTATTTTCACGGTATGAGGTAAATGCATCAGATAGTATTGCTGATACGTTTGTAATGATACTTGCATTAAATAGAATCACCGCCTTTGAAAATAGACGGTGTAGATACAAGGAGATAGCTGAAAATAAAGCGGAGGCGTATCTTTGATACGTTGAGCATTTATTTTCAGCGTATGACGCAGTAGATGCGCCGTATATTTTCAAAGGACAGTATGATTAGCGTTGACGAGATCAGAAAAAAAGCCGAGCATAAATTCGTACCGTATCTGTATTCCGTACTTAATGGAGACGACGCTTTTTTCCCGTTGCATATTCCGGCGGCAAGAGGTTCCGCAACGGATGATTTTTCCATGCGGAAAACGGAAGCGGAAAAACTGTACCGGCATTCAAAGCAGGCAAAGGGATTCGGCTACACGGTGATGAGCTCTGTCGTTAAAACCCGCAGCAAGGGCATGCAGACCGTTATTGAAAAAATCCTATTTGAAAGCGAAGCTGATTTTTTGCGATTTATTCAAAAAGAAACGGAAGCCTGCAATTTCAAAACAAACCTCGAACATATTAAAACGCAATGCCTCAAACTTGATGCTGCAGATATTGTGCATGACTGGATAGCCAAGCATAGCTCCGTTTTAACCGAGTCGTTTGAGGCACAGTATTGGGAGCAGCTTTTTTTATGCGCGGATTGGTTTATACATCATAGTCCGTGCGGATTATACCTGCGCGAAATTCCGCTTCCGGTACACACAAAGTTTATCGAACAAAACCGTATGCTTATTTTTTCGCTGTATTGTGCACTCAAAAGAGATAGGCATCGAGATGACACCGGCGGGGAGAGCAGTGATAGAGCACAACCGCTCGCTGCTGAATCCTGCAATGGGTGTAGCGCGGGAGAAAAAGCAACGAAATTACAAAATACTGCGGAAGCTATATATGCCGAATGGGGAGTCCGCACAGCATCGCCGTTTGTCCGTCTCCGTTTATTGGATGAGGTAATCAACGTAACTATTGCGGGAGAAACGCTTCAAAGCGGCGAGGTGCACATACCGCTTGAATCGTTTGCCGCGCTGCGCTTTAATTCCGTCGATACTATTTTTATTGTTGAAAATCTACTGGTGTATTTGACATTCCCCGCCGTTCCTAAAGGACTCTGCATTTTCGGTTCGGGATTTGCCGCCGTGCAGTTACACTGTAATATCCATCTACGTCAAAAGAAGCTCTATTACTTCGGGGATATAGACGAACACGGTTTTGAAATCCTGTCGGAATTTCGCGCAATCTTTCCGGACGTTACCTCATTTTGTATGGACAGCACAACTTACCAAATATTTGCGCAGTTTGCCGTTCCCGGAAAATCCTCTAAGCGGAATAGTGCCGACCTGTGTCTCACCGCCGAAGAGTTAGCGCTTTTCCGTTATTTGCGGGAACACCCGAAGTGCAACAGACTTGAGCAGGAACGCCTTCCGCAGGATTTTATCAAGGAAAGACTCGCATCACTTATAACGATAAGGGATAGTTATGCAAAGCTCTGACAGTGCATATATAGCAACCTTAATTGCGGAAGATTCGGGATTGCGGCTTTTACGTTCAAAGAATCCCGCACCGGTTATTTCATTTCTTTTTAAAATATTCAGAGAGCGGAATCTGCAAACCGTCAATGCCGATCGGTTTGAAACGCTGCTGGCGGATTTTTTGCGGTCGCAGGAATTCTCCGGTTTTGACAATAGCAGTATCGACGATTGGTATGATGGGGAAACAGCAGAAATACAAAACAGCGAAGAGTTCAGACTCGCAACGCAAAGCATCGAGGCGCGCGCCCATTTTTTAGCGAATAAATGGTGTTCGGAAAAGGCCGGCTATATCAAAAAATACTATAATGAGCGGCAGGATGTGATTATCGAACTGGGCGCGGGGGTGGAACGGCTGTTTACCTGGCTTGATACGATGGATTCAAAAATGTTTATCGGTACAGAATCCCGCTTTCAAGATATTCTGCATAAACTCAGAGAGCTTTCGGAAAACACTACGCACGATCCTCAAACACAAATTGCAGAACTTGAAAAACAGAAAGAAGCATTGCAGCAACGTATAGATGCAATTAAAACAACCGGAGAGGCGGAAGTGTATACGCCGGTTCAAATGGTCGAACGGTTACGTGAAGTTTCAAAAGCGGCACGTGAACTCTTATCGGATTTCCGGCAGGTAGAAGAAAATTTTAAAACCATTCTTGCTGATGTATACAAAAAACAGTCGGTGAGTGAAACAAAAGGCGCGGTGCTTGGCTACGCCCTTGATGCCAATTTGGAAATGAAGGAAACTCCGCAGGGGCAAACCTTCGATTCTTTTTGGGACTTTCTTGCAGCCGATGCCGGTAAAAACGAGATCAATCACTTAACCCGGACGATTATCGCACAGGTAACCGAGCATGGCATTGCATGGGAGGATTCCTTCCTGCTGCACCTCAAGCAATATCTGCATGAAGCGGGGCGGAAGATTATCGACACCAACCATTCGCTGACGCACCGGCTGAACCGTGTGCTGCTTTCGCGTGACTGCGGTGATCACAAGCAACTGACCGAACTTATTGCTTTTATCAAGACGAAAGCCTTTGAATTAGCCGAGCGTGATATTGTTTTTCCGAAAGAGTTTGGTATTCAAACAAAAGTGGTACTGCATTTCCCACAGGCACGGACGCTTATCCTTCCGCCGCTTAACCAAAGCTTTGAACCGATCGTATCATTCACCGAGCAAGAGTCGGCGGCGCTGTTGCAGCAAAGCGGTATCTTTCATCAATTTTATATTGACGAGACCTTGCTTAAAAAACATATCGAGCATTACCGCAGTCAATTTCTCCATGATGCCGTTCAGTTTTCGCTGCACGACTTGCTCGAAAAATTCCCGATAGAAAAAGGTCTCTCCGAAGTCGCCGCCTATTTTTCCCTTGCGCCGAAACTTAAACCCGCCGCCGTTATCCTTGATGACGCAACCGAACGGATTACCTACACCTATAACGGCAAATCCGTAGCGCTGACGGTACCTAAGATTATATTCGGGTAGCAATATTGGAAATCAGACCGTTGTTCAGCACATTGCCGCCGATCTTGTACGGCAAGTTGGTGATCATCGCTTCCATAATGTACGAGGCATATTCGTGGGTGCGGTCATGGGTGATTTTTCCATCGGCAAGGATATTCTTCTTTTCTTCTTCCCAGCCCTTAATCTGATTGATGCAGCGGCGCGGATATTCATCCAGCGGAATATTGAATTTTTCAATCAGCTCGGGATACTTCGATTTAATTCGGAATCCTTGAGCCGTTCCGCATCGATGTCATACAAAGCAATTTCCGCATCCCGTAACGCGGGCGTTCTCATGCTATCGCCGATTACATTGCGGACAAATACGGTGCTTCCCGCACCTATAAACGTTATCTTGATCATATACACTCCAAAAAGCTTTTATGCGTATATGCTAAAATGCTTTAGGCGGGAAAGCTAGTTTTTTTGTTTCCTCTCGCTTGTCATTTTGTTGCATACAGGTTATCCATGCAATCTCTTTCAATATTTCCGGTATGCTCCCCGGTAAAATGCCTCTTTGCGACTTCTCGTGTTTTGTGGTATAACATTGAAATGTAAGCTCATAAAGGGAGTATTATGATGAAAAAATTACTAATGCTTTGTTCTTTATTACTATGCTGCGGCGCAGTTCTTTTTGCCGAGGAAACTGCCGAATCCATTATGAAAGGAGTTCCGTCAAAAATAACGATTGAAACAATCGGGACTCGGGCAAAGATGGAAATTCAGCAGAACGGTACAACGAAGGCGGAACTATTGGTCGATCAATATTCCGTGCAAAAAGAAAACGATCACCGCACCTTTTTGGAAATTAAAGCGCCGGCAAATGTAAAAGGAACGCGCTTTTTGATGATTGCAAAAGACGGCGTTACCGATCAGCGGATTTATCTGCCGTCGCTGGGCAAAGTCCGCCGTATTACCGGCGAATCGGAAGGTACCGAAAGCTTTCTCGGTACCGATTTTTCGTATAATGATATGTCGTATTTGCAGCGGGATAGCAGTTTGGATACATACAAGATACTACGCGAAGAAGAATACGGCGGCACTTTGTGCTATGTCATCGAAGGTGTCCCTAAAAATGCAAAGTCGGAGTATTCCAAGACCAATACGTGGGTAGAAAAAGATTCCAAGCATTTGGTAAAAATTGCCTTTTATGACCGGAAAAACGTATTGGTAAAAATTATGGAAATGAGTAATTATGAGGTAACCCAAGGTGTAGATACTCCGCGGATTACTAAAATGACAACCCTTGCAACGAATACGGCGACGACTATCAATATTATCAAGATGCAATATAATATGAATATCCCCGATAAGATTTTTACTTCGCGTTATCTGGAGCAAGGCCGCTAGTAAAAAACATATTGTAAAAAAATAACCGGTATGCCTGAAGGCTATACCGGTTTATTCGTGCGGCAAGGTTAACACCTGCCGTCTCTCGGCTACACTCTGCGCTGGAGCATCGGCGATACGGTTATTCAATTACCGCGACGATATCGCCCGCCTTTAAAATCAAATACTCTTCGCCGTCGATCTTAATTTGCGTTCCTGCATATTTATCGTGCATCACTTTTTGACCGACCGACACCTTAATCTTTTCTTTATCATCGCCGACGGCAACGACAACTGCCGTCTGTGTTTTTTCTTGGGCGGTGTCGGGAATAATAATCCCGCTTGCGGTTTTAGTTTCTACCTTGTCGACTTTTACTAAAACACGGTCTGCTAATGGCCGTACTTTCATGTAAGAACCTCCTATCATACTGTACTTTTCGGTAGTAAAAAATATGCCCCGATGATATCCGGGGACATTTTAACCGAACATGGCTGTGTCAATTTAACCCAGTTTTAATTTTATCCATACTGAGTGTGTCATTTAAGCCATATAAGGTTGTGTTAAATATACAAACAAAGATATAAAAAGGCAAGTTTTTTTCCTTTTTTTATAATTCCATACCCAAAATGTCCGTAATAAAGCGATTTTAAAGCCATTTTTCGCCTTAGTTATCTTAAATTCAATTTATAAAAAACTTGGCACCCTATTTGCTTTAATAATTAATATACAAGGTTTAATCAAGGGATTGATAAAGCACCTTATTAACCGGTGAATTTCCGCTGCATTGCTCCGGAACATCGTGCACTTCATTTGTACAAGGAGATATGATAAAAAGCACCGCCTAAAATTACGTCAGTGCTTTTTATCTCAAGTTTGCGTTGCAAACTCGATTATTTACGGATGCGCTTAATGCGCATGACTAAAAACTTTTTCGGATGTTCAAACATCCTGCAAAAGTTTTTATGGGAGGTGACTTATGGAAAGAATACAAAATACACGTGCGGATAATAATATCTTTGCAACCTATTTGAGAGAGATAAATAAGATACCGCTGTTGTCGGTAGAAGACGAAGTAAAATACGCAAAAGCAGCTGCTGCCGGTGATGAAAAGGCAAAAAAAATACTAATTGAATCGAATTTACGCTTTGTGGTCAACGTCGCAAAAAAATATCAGAACAAAAATATTCCGATTATGGATTTAATCAGCGAAGGTAATATCGGGCTGATGAATGCTGCCGACCGTTTTGATCCCGATAAGGGGTACAAGTTCATTTCGTATGCGGTATGGTGGATTCGCCAAGCAATTTTAAAAGCCATCTGCGAAAAATCCCGCATGATTCGGCTTCCGTTGAATAGAGCGAACGAATTGGTGCAGATTGAAAAAGCCCGTAAACTTATGGGTAAGGCCGGAAGCGAACCGGAAGATAAAGAGCTAACCGATATCGCGCAGAAACTCCGCATTGAACCCGATATGGTACAAACAATTATGAATGCCGCCCGCGATCCCGTTTCTCTGGATGCACCGATGTTTAGTGATAACAACGCTGCAAGCACCGGCGATTTTGTAGAAGACACCCGTTATATGCAGCCTGAAAGCTATGCGCTTGATATTGATCTCCGTGAGAATATTGATGCGTTGCTTGCTTCCTTGACTGACCGGGAGGCGGAAATTCTTCGGTACCGCTTCGGATTAAACGGATATGAGCAGCTTTCATTAAAAGAAGTAGGAATACGCTTTAATTTAACCAAAGAACGCATCCGCCAAATCGAAAAGAAAGCGCTGGAACGTTTACAGGCGATAGGACATCAGCACGAACTCGAAAGCTTCGTCGCATAACCTTCATTAGAGCGGACGCATTAGGTTGCCTTTTATATAGGTGCCGCTGCAGAGGGGATGCGGTATTCGGCGTAGCGGACATTCTTTTTTTCTACGGCATCACGCAGTGTGCGTTCGACTTTTGAAAGCGTAGATTTTCCGGTTTTCACTTCGACGAACAGCACTTCATCAACTGCGCCTGTAGAAAGCCCCGGAAAGGCGACAAAGTCTACGGGTTTACCGACAAACCGGATTTCTGTAGGATCGGCAGGGAAATCGGGAAAAAATGCTGCAAATTGTTCGGAAAGCTGCCCATTCAACACTGCCCGCGACCGTTTAACGGCATCTTCACGGGCAATTTGAATTTCTTTAGTAAGATGCTTGCTTGCGGAAAGCTGTCCGATTTTTGTTCCAAGGAAGAAAGCAACGATAATAAATGAAATACCGGCAATCGCCAAAATAAGCAGCAAAAGCTTTAATTCTATCAGGTCTGCCATAATTTTCCTCCTCAAAAGTTTCTTTTTCCGATATTAATTGTTCTATGATTGTGCTATTGTGAGTATCGGTTGCTTGCAGTATTTCTAAAGGATTTCATAAAGCAGCCCGATATAAGAACGAACCATTTATAAAGTTGAGGCATTAGCGTATGTATCGTATAGGCTCTATATTCTATTGTTGTTTTTGTCTTTCATTGGCCGTTTCTTGTATGTCCGTTACAGCAAAAAGAGTTGCCGCAACGCCTATAAAGGAATCGAACGATGCCGCCGGGCAGATACACACGGAACAGCCCCCCAAAACGGCGAATCCGGTGAATTATGTTCCGAAAACAGCACAGAGAGCTGCGAGATTGTTGCCCGAGCTTACACAGGCCGTGAATAATTACGATGTACACAAAGCCTTTGCATTATTCGGCGCCATTTATGAGTCGTGCAACGGGCAAGAAAATAATAAAACCCTTATCGATGCGCGGCAGCGGATACAGCCATTGTTGAATGCCGTATCTTTAGAGGCAGTCAATCAGCCGGCGCCGGTAAGTGCAGGCTCACCGTTCACCCGGCCGTTTGCAGCACGCATTGTAATTACTGCTCCGGAAAAACAAATCCCGTTAGATAATTACCCCGTTACCGTTTTATACCCATCTTCCGGCACAGGCAGCAGCTTAAAAACAGACATTGTGCGTACCGATACCGGAGGTTTTTTATATTTTACCCCTCCTATACCGGAAAAAGCATGCGACGGGACGCTTTTCTTTTATCTTTCACCGACAGGAGCAGGGGATGCCGCTTCTTTAGCAGCTGCAGCAAAAAATCTCTCCGTTTCTTTTCCCTATAAAGTTGCAACAAAAGAAAAACGTGTACCGACTATTATCGCTATTCTTGATTATGATGAGAATAATACCCCTGTTTTTTCCAGTAATACAACGGCAACCCGTCTTCTTACAGGGCTTATGAAACGAGGATTTAGTAGAGTAGGTCTTGACGAATATCGTGAACTGGCCGAAACCGATGAAGTTTCCGTAATCCATACCGCGCAGAGTAAAATCGGTACGGCGGTTGATCGTTTTATTTTCGGTAGAACACATATTACGGTAGAACCGGCAGAAGATAATACTTTTGTCTGTACCATACGTGCCGATATATCGATTTGGGATTTTAAGCAAACGCGAAAGATACATCAATTTACCTTTGAACACACTGCAAAAGCCGGGACAAAAGCACAAGCAATCTCGCTTGCCCGTACCGATTTGGGTGAAACGGTCATCGCAGAAACTTTCAATTACAGCTTGTAAGCACTGTCAGAATAAATGCACAAAAAGAAGGGTTCTTGCAGTTCAAACATTATTTGCTTATACTCTGCGGCATGAAACTTTTTGTTGTGCGCCACGGTGAAACGGATTTGAATGTGAAGGAACTCGCATGCGGGGTTTCGGAGGCGAATCTAACGGAAAAGGGGCGAATGCAAGCACAAGCATTGGTAAGCCGGTTAAAAGAAGATAAAGAAAAAAACAATATTACAACAATTTATGTGTCTCCGCTCAAGCGGGCGAGGGATACGGCGGCATATATCGAACAAGCATTACAGCTTACGGCTATTCCGGATACCCGCCTAAAAGAGATAAATTTCGGCGATTTTGAAGGGAAACCATGGAATAATCCTGAAATTTTGTACATTCATAAAAATCCTTTTTTAAAATTTCCCGCAGGTGAATCATTTGCACAGGTAGTACACCGTGCATACAGTATTATAGAAGACGTAAAGAACAAGCATACGGGAAGCGGCAATATTCTCTTTGTCTGCCACGGTGTGCTTACAGCGGCTATCTATACGTACTTTAAACCTTTTTCGGCAGAAGAATTACTCCGGTTGGAAATTAAAAACTGTCAACTAATTGAGTTTGATTTGTAAGAATAGCGATGCCGGCGGCAGATGCCTTATGAGAACAATTATATCCCGATTTTCTGTGCCAAGGTACGATGATCCCAGCCGGAAAAATACCGGTTAAGGAATCTTTCCATTTCGGGAAACAACGGTGCTTCAATGAAAGCGGGTATATCGGCCGGACGGGTATTGGGAAAATACAATCTCCATGCGTGAAGCTGATACCGCGAACAGCCGGAGAGTAGAACGCCTCCGTTATATTTACTATCCCCTGCAAGCGAGTGGCCTACGCTCATTGTATGCTTCCGTATCTGATGTTTTTTACCGGTAATAAGTTTGAACAGTATAAGCGATGCATTTATATCTTTGCTGTATGCAACCGAATAACACTGCGTCATCGTTTTGCCGCCCGCCTCTTGGGTTGTAACACATTGTGTCTGCATAGCGCCGCGTACGATACCTAAGTAATATTTATCCACCGTTTTTTCCCGCAGGCACTGAGAAAACCATTGGGCGCCTGCAAGTGTTCGTGAAAAGCACAGTATCCCGGTAGTATCTTTATCAAGCCGGTGCAGCGGCCCCGGTTTAAACGAGAGGCTTAGTGAGCGACCGCTGCCGGAAGCGGCGGCAGATTGTGCGGCGGCGGATAATTCTGAAATGGCGCCGGACAGCAGCGTGTCTATACTGCGGCTGCCATGTACGGGAATTCCGGCAGGTTTATTCACGATAAGAAGATCGGCTGTCTTTAATAAGATCGGAATAGCAATAGAGAGGCAGCCTTGCCGAACGGATGCGCACCCCGCCCTATCGGATGCGGATGACTTTTTACTTTGCCGGCCGGTTAGGGCGGATGTTTTTTTCCGCTGCAGATTATCTCTATTGCTTTGCTCTGTTACTTGTAATAGTTGTCCTGCCTGTTGTTCGGCAGGGAGCAGCGATGAGGCAATCGATAACGTATCACCTACTGCTGTCCGATAATTAAGCGCCGTCCGTTTTCCGTTGATGCGGATTAATCCTTTACGGATCGCCGCATACAACATTGAAAGCGGAAGACTTGAGAGAAATTTTCTGATTACACGGTCAAGCCGCCTACCGGCATCGTTTTCCGAAATAATAAATTCCGTTTTTATGCTTTTCCCATACGGCCGATGCTGTTTAATACCAGTTGCTTGAACAGAGGCGCCGCTTTTTTTCCCGCATCCAGCACTTCTTGTTCGCTTAATAACGAAGTGCCAATACCTGCTGCAAGGTTCGAAATAAACGAAATGCCGCACACCTGCATACCTGTATGCCGGGCTGCAACCGCTTCCACAGCGGTACTCATCCCGACGGCATCGGCTCCGAGGCTCCCTACAAGACGTACTTCCTGCGGTGTTTCATAAGCAGGGCCGGTGAATTGGCAATACACACCTTCATGGAGGGGAATATGCAAAGATTCCGCTGCTGCTTTGATATGTATCCGGAGATTTTGAGCATACACTTGAGTCATATCCGGAAAGCGTACACCAAGAGCTTCAAAGTTTTTCCCGATGAGCGGAGAAGGCACAAAGCAGGTGATGTGGTCGGTAATCATCATAAAGTTACCTGCACTAAAATTTTTGTTTACACCGCCTGCTGCATTGGTTAAAAAAAGAATTTCCGCCCCCATCAATTTCATAATCCTAATAGGGAGAACCACATCGGTCATCGGATATCCTTCGTAATAGTGGATTCTCCCCTGCATAATAACAACAGGAATTCCGTCGATTTTTGCAAAGACAAACGCCCCGCGGTGTCCCGGTGCTGTGGAAAGCGGAAAATTACGAATGGAAGCGTAAGGGATTACGACGTCAACCGGCAGTTCATCTGCAAGATCTCCCAATCCGGAACCAAGTACCAATGCAATTTTAGGGGTATAAGGGATTCGCTCCTTTAAGTTTTTAAAACAATGCAACAATTTTTCTTCAGGGTTCATATGGTTTCCTTTAAACATCTGTACTGGCATTTGTCAACAAGCGTTCTATATCGGCTAAATCTGTGATGCGGCTTGCAACTGTTTTGTTTCGTCCTGCTGTTTTTTTATCATATTGAAGCGTTGCATGATAGAGTTCAAGTAACATGGACGCCAGAACGGCAAGATTCGGCCCTAAATTACTGAATGCCATATTGCGATATACCTTATCAGCGGTTGCCATCTTGGTATTTGCTTCGGTAATCGAATTGATATTAGGAAGAACATCGCGTCTAACTAAATAAATGAAACGAGAAAGTGCAATGATATCATAATAGAGATCATCAAGGTGGAAGCCTTGTAAGACAAAATCTTCGGAATGTTCGGTCAAATCAACGATATGCCGCGATAAATCAATATTGGAAAGAATTTGTGCAAACAAGGGGCGTAAAAAGCGCGTTGCAATATTTTCATTATAATGCCTTCCAATTCTAACGATTATCTCAGCGATTATTCTATCATCAACTAACATGACGTTTACTATATATCAGTTTAGGGATTTTTACAAGTCGTTATTAAGGGCAAAGGCGGGGAAACGCATCAGGCCGTTTTTTTCAAAAAACGGTTTCTGTTTATCCCCCTACCATCCTTGACAGTTCTGTCTGCGATTCAAATGGTCTCACCGTCTCAATTTTTCCACGGTTTTTATCTACTCTACCTGATGCGTTTACCCATTTGCCGGAAAAATATGCGATATTTTGAGCAAAATTTCACACAGAAGGAAAGCAATCGCTTGGAACATTTCTGCTGTGGTTGTTCTAACTCCCTTGCATTGCAAAATATAAACATGATACTATTCTTTTATGGAAAGAAAACGAATTTTAACGGGTGATCGCCCTACGGGGAACCTTCATCTGGGACATTATGTCGGCTCGATTAGAAATCGGGTTCGGCTTCAAGATGAGTTTGAATGCTTTTTTATTATTGCGGACTTACATACGCTAACCACCAAGCCCGACAAACAATATATCGATGAATTGGCGGATAATGTGCGGCAAATGGCGCTGGATTATTTAGCCTGCGGTATCGACCCTGAAAAATCGGTTATTTATCTGCAATCGGCAGTGCCGGAGGTATGCGAGCTTAACCTGTTTTTCTCCGACCTTGTTACCGTGCCGCGGCTGCAGCGTATTCCTTCCATAAAGGATATGGCGAAAGCAGCGCACTTGTCCGAATTACCGCTCGGGTTGCTCGGCTATCCGGTGCTGCAGGCTGCCGATATTTTACTCCCCCGCGCCAATCTGGTACCGGTCGGTAAGGATAACGAAAGCCATGTCGAACTGACACGGGAGATTGCCAAGCGTTTTAACTATATGTACGGCGACGTATTCCCGCTGCCGGAGGTGATGGTAAGCGATTACGGCTCGCTTGTCGGTACGGACGGACAGGCAAAGATGTCGAAGAGCCTTAACAATGCGATATTTCTCTGCGATGACGAAAAAACGGTGATAAAAAAGGTTCGCGGTATGTACACCGATCCCAACCGAACCAGCGCAGATATTCCGGGGACTGTAGAAGGGAATCCCGTGTTTATTTACCATGATGCATTCAACCCTAATAAGGCGGAAATTGAAGATTTAAAGGAACGCTATCGGAAAGGTAAGGTCGGCGATGTTGAAGTAAAGGATAAACTCGCAGCCGCTATCAATACGTTCCTTGAGCCTATCAGGGAACGGCGAGCGATGTATGCCTCCAAACGCGGCTTTGTCGACGAAATTATCTATAACGGCACGATGAAGATGCGGATGGAAGCTGCCCAAACGCTTAAATTGGTAAAGAAAGCGATGGGCGTTTCCGGTGTCTGGAATAAAATCTCCCGAAAAGCGGAAGAAGCAAAGAAATAGTTACTAATATTTTATCAAGTGTGCCGTTTCAAAGGTTTTTCGGCGGGACTCTTCGACAAGGCCGCGAGCCGCCCCCTCGGACAAACCCCATTCGGCTCCGGCATTGTCGGGAAGCCGTCAATAAAGAGCAGCGGTTCCTTTTATTACGACACCGGTTTTTCCGTTCAACGTGATAATGTCGCCTGTTTTTAATATGCTTGTCGCTTCGGGGGCTCCTACGATGGTAGGCTTTGATAGGTTCATTCCCATCAGCGCGGCATGGCCGCTCAAATTTCCGTTTTCGGTAATAACGGCGCCTGCCCGCTCGATAAAGGAATTCATTAAATCGTTGGTGGATTCACTTACGATAATATCTCCGTCTGTAAAGTCGGTCAGCAGATCTTGTGCAGAACGGATAACCTTTACCCGTCCGGTTACAACCGATTCAACGCCGGTACCCTTACCCTTCAGCAGTATCTTTCCGACGGTTTCAACCTTCAACAAATTTGTCGAACCGGCAAGGCCGATCGGAACTCCGGCGGTAAGCACGGCGAGTTCACCCTCTTGTACAAACCCATTCTCTTTTGCGACGTTAATGCACTGTTCGAACATCTCGTCGGTCGATTTAAAATAGGATGTTACAATCGGATATACACCCCAGTTGAGTGACAGCCGCCGCGCTGTTGCTTCGGACGGTGTTACGGCAACAATCGGAGCCTTGGGCTTGTATTTTGAAAGCGCCCGCGGCGTTTCTCCCGAAGAGGTCGCGGTAACGATAACCTGTGCATTCATTTCCAACGCCATAGAACAGGTCGCGTGTGCGATGGCATTCGTAATGGTCAAAGAATGCTCCCGCGCAACCGCACCCATAATCTTGTCGTAATTTAAGGAATTTTCGGTTGTAACGGCGATGCGGTGCATCATCTTAACGGTTTCTACCGGATATTTTCCCGCCGCCGTTTCTCCGGAAAGCATGATCGCGCTGGTTCCGTCAAAGATAGCGTTTGCGACATCGGTAACCTCTGCCCGCGTCGGCCGCGGATTATGGGTCATCGACTCAAGCATTTGGGTTGCCGTAATTGCCGGTTTACTTGCCTTCAGTGTTTTGCGGATAATCATCTTTTGCACGAGCGGAATTTCTTCCGGCGGAATTTCGATACCTAAATCGCCGCGGGCAACCATAATGCCGTCGGAAACTTCAAGTATTTTGTCGATGGAATCGACACCTTCTTGGTTTTCAATTTTCGCAATAATATGGATGTTATTCCCGTTTTCTTCCTCCAAGACCTTGCGGATGCTTAAAATATCAGCAGGGCCGCGGGTAAACGAGGCTGCGACAAAATCGACCTCATTTTGAGCGCCGAACTTTAAATCGGAAATATCCTGTTCGCTCAGGAAGGGCAGGTTAATTTTTACTCCGGGAATATTGATACCCTTATGATTCGATACGGGGCCGTCGCTCATGACGGTACAGATAATATCGGTGCCGTTATCGATCCGCTCGACCCGCAGTTCGATTAAGCCGTCATCTATAAGGATGCGATTCTTAGGCTGTACTTCCTGCGCAAGGTTCTTATAGGTTACGCTGCATATTTTTTCATCGCCGACAACATCGCGCACGGTAAGCGTAAACTGTTGTCCCTTGCTCAGCTGCACGGAATTTTCAGCGAAGTTTTTCAGCCGTATTTCCGGCCCTTTGGTGTCCAGCATAATCGCAACCGGCAAGTTGAGTTCCTGCCTAATCTTTTTGATACGGTCGATACGGATCCGGTGCTCCTCATGCGTACCGTGTGAAAAATTAAGGCGGCAGACATTGAGTCCTGCCTTAAATAATGCACGCAGTATTTCTTCCGAGTCTGAAGCGGGACCAATAGTACAGACAATCTTTGTCTTTTTCATATCTTCTCCTATCGAATCTAAAAGAAAACCTCTAAAAACTCCGGTTTTTAGAGGTTCCCTAAAGCTTATCCTTACTCTTTGCTTTTATCTTTCGAAATAGCGTCAACCAAGATGGCGATTGCACCGTCTCCGGTTACGTTACATGCAGTTCCGAAGCTGTCCTGTGCAATATAGAGTGCGATAATCAATGAACACATCGTGTCGTTAAAGCCGAGAATGGACTGTACAAAACCGAGCGCTGCCATAACTGCGCCGCCGGGAATACCGGGCGCGGCAACCATTGCGACACCCAAGATCGCGATAAACGGAAGCATAACGCCGGCGTTTGCCGTTTGTCCGTGCAGGATGAGGATCGCCATTGCACAACTGGTAAGGGTGATGGTACTTCCGGCAAGGTGAATGGTCGCACAAAGCGGGATAACAAAGTCTGCAATTTTTTCCTGAATACCGATTTTCTTTGCAGAGGCAAGCGTTACCGGTATGGTCGCAGCGGAAGATTGCGTTCCCAATGCGGTAACATACGCCGGCAGCATTGTCTTAATCGATGTAAAGGGATTCCGTTTTGCAATCATACAGGCAATTATGTACTGAATAAGTATCATGATGACGTGCAGTGCAATAACAATCGCAAATACTTTGATGAATACCTTGAGGATAAGTCCAACTTGTCCTGCATGGGTCATGTTGGTAAATACGCCTAAAATATGAATCGGCAGAAGCGGAATAATGATAACTTCGATAACTTTCGTAACGATATTCTGAAATTCGCGGGCTGCATTCTTTAAGGTTTCCGAGCGGGTTACCGCAATACCGATACCGAGAACAAAGCTCAAAATTAAAGCGGTCATAACACCCATTAGCGGCGGCATATCGATGCCGAATAAACCGGGCAACAGTGCATCTTCTGGGTTCGCATGAGAGAAAATATCCGCGTGAGAGGTTAAAAAGAAGGGGAAGAATATGGAATCGGTTACAAAGGCCAACGTACCGGCAAGCAGTGTTGAACCGTACGCAATACCCGCGGTGATGGCGAGCAGCTTTCCTGCATCAGCTCCAAGATCCGCAATACCCGGAATAACAAATCCGAGAATGATCAGCGGGATAATAAAGCTGAGGAAGTTGCCGAATACCCCGTTAAAGGTTGCCAAAATTTGAACAGGCAACGGCAAATGAGTGGAGCGCGTCAAGTTACCGATCAAAATACCGGCAACGATTGCAATAATAAGACGCGGCAAGAGACCTAATTTTTTTGTACTCACAATGAACTCCTTTTTAAAAGTATCAGGACATCTCTAAAAGCTGACCATTTTTTTAAAAATGCCCATATCTTTTTATAGTGTAACTGACTTTATTTCACTTGTCCAGTTTTTTTTGATATTCCGGCGCCGTGATGTACCTCTTCTATAATTTTCTTCAATAGTATATACTGCTGCATCCGATAAAAGCTTTAACGGCTCAAAGTTTTACAAGTTTTTTGATAGCAAAAAAGCAACCGGTTTTTGGGGCAGCCCTGTTCCCAAATCAATCAATAAGAAGAGGTACACTATGGAACTCACGTATAAGGCAAAAACGGCTTGGGAAAATCTCACCGAAAACGAACTTGCCGAAATGCAGGCTCTTTCTCAAAACTACATCTCGTTTTTAAATACCGGAAAGACCGAACGCGAATGCGCGGCTTATATCATACGGCAGGCAAAAGAAG
>ERZ772960.569-NODE-569-length-32532-cov-4.179081_pt1 | contig 32532 bp, 27 predicted proteins | sample MGYA00580678_ERZ772960 | MGnify/ENA primary metagenome ERZ772960 (study PRJEB29015, sample SAMEA2737930) | human oral metagenome | biome: human oral; feature: human-associated habitat; material: dental | place: China | collected 2059 ... | reverse complement strand
GCAATTCTTGCTGGAGTATGAACTGCTTGTACAGTGTTTGGTTGATGGCAAGCGACACAGAAGCTATCTCTTCGATGAGCCTTGTGTCCATCTTGTTTTCGTAGTCCTCGAACCAATCGTCCTCGCCAAGGTCTACACGTGCGGTATCACTCACACCAGTAACACCTTCGTAGTAGGCTGACTTGCGAATTTCGGCAGAACCACCACGAAGTGAAGGAAAGAGTCGCGATTTTAGTTTCTCTCCGCTGTTGTGTTTCATTTCTTCGACAAATGCGTGTACGGCATTTCGACCGGCAACACTCTCGGGCTGGTCGGAAGACACCAGCTGCAGGTGTGCTCCGTTACGAAAGATGACAGAGTGCTTTGCATAGGCTATCGGATAACGTGGCTGACGAAAGTGTGAAGGAAGTTTTGCTTCTCCCACAACATAATCAATGCCATATTCAAGCATGGCTCGCTGCTTGCCATTTACGATTACAGGACGTGAGAACGATGCCTGAATGTTTGGCCATACGTTGGTCATCAGTGCCACGTATGTTTTGTGAACAAGGAATGATAGTTCGCCTGGCATATCGTTTGTCACACGAATAAGCCGTGGAACTATGACACCTTCGGTCTTACCCGTGGCACGCGCCCATTCAGCATAAAGCATATTGGGGTCGATGATGTTTGCAAGCAATTGCACACGGTTCATGTAATAGTGCTCGAAGCTGAGCACGCTGTTTTCATTTATAGCTTTTTCAGTCATTCGGAATTTCCTCCATTATTTCTGCATCTTGAATATCGGCATCTCGCAGCAGGCGTTTCTTTTCTTTTGTTTCTATGGGCAACGAGTCGATAAGCGCAACATAGAAGCCTTCATTATGCTTGGCTGCAATTTCCTTCAGATTCTTCTTTGAGAAACCGAGTTCCTCGGGTGTCAATTCAGGTGTTATCAAGAATTGAACTCCCAAATCCCTGTCTGCTTCAGCAATTTCAGAAGCTCTGCGACGGCATTCCAAGGCAGCATCGTAACAGCTTTTCATACCTTTGTAATCGCCAGTAGAACCACAAAGTTTGGCAAGGTCTTCATATTTGTTGGCAAAATTGCTTTCCCAAACTTTAATGGGGACATTGCAATCAACCTGAAAATAGTTGATAGCCTGATAAATCCTCTCCATACAAGTGCGCTCTTCTATTTTGATACGCTGCTCGGCATTGATACGTAGCTTTAGTTTTTGAGCTGCCCTTGTAATATTACGTTCATATTCGAAAATCTCCGCAGACCATTGCAATTGCTGCAGAAATAATCTCACGTCTTGCGGAATACCCTCACATTCTCCACCTGTCAAGAATGCGGATATAAGGTCTGGGTGAATGGAATCTAATTTCTCAATTTGACTTTTCATATACCAAATAAATTCATGCGCAGGTCTTTCTCTTCACGTTCGTTCTTACGTTCTTCCAGCAGAGTTATAGCATCTATCTCTCCTTTCTCTGCCTTCTTAGCGAGTTCTGCGTCAATATTATATTCACCAAGCGCACGTCCTTGATGATAGGCTTCGCAATAAACATCGCCAGGCGTGTTTATGCGATACAACAAGGTCGTGCGCTTGGTTCCTTTCAGACCGAGCAACCTGCAGATACGTTCGGGCGTATAACTCAACGCTCCGAACGTTCTTACTTGATTTATATACTCATCTGACAGTACTTCTTTTTTGATTAATTCTGACATAGAATAATCTTTTTGGTTTCATCTTCAGAAAGAACAGCCCCGTCTCTTTCCAACAGTACTGGCTGCTGTGGAAACATTGCCATGAATCTGCGTACAGTTGCAGCAACGTATTTCGGGTCTATCTCCATGCCATAGCCTATACGGTCCGTTTGCTGGCAAGCCATAATAGTGGAACCTGAACCAGAGAACAAGTCCACAACGACATCACCGTTCTTTGTACTGTTTGTTATCGGATATGCCATGAGGGCTATAGGCTTCATCGTAGGGTGCAGCCTGTTGGCTTTTGGCTTGTCGAAATTCCATACCGTTGTCTGCTTCCTGTCAGCGTTCCAAAAATGGGCAGCACCTGTTTTCCAGCCATACAAGCAAGGCTCATGCTTCCACTGGTAATCCTGACGCCCCATGACGAATGTATCCTTCACCCAAATACAGCACTGGGCGATTTTGAAACCTGCTTCTCGTATGGCGCGACGGAAATTCTCGCCTTCAGAGTCAGCATGGAAAACATAGAAAGAACCACCGGGCTTTACAATGGAAAACATCACATTGAAGACTGATTGCAAAAAGCGAAGGAACAAATCATTTTCCATTGAGTCATTCTGAATGGTGAGTTTGCTTTCTCCTCCACCTTCATAATTAACATTGTATGGAGGGTCGGTAAGTATCATGTCAGCCATTCTTCCATTCATCAGGGCTACAACATCTTTCTTTGCACGGCAATCTCCGCACATCAACCTGTTGTGTCCCAACCGGAATATATCTCCAGGACGGGCAAATAACTCTCCTTCGTCATCTTGCGGAGCAATATCAACAGTATCCTCCTGTATATCCGCAATTTCAGCATCGGAAGAGAATAGCTTTTCTCCACCTATAGAGAAATCGGTCTGCTTTACCTCGTATCCGAGGTTAAACTTAGCAAGTTCATCTCCATTGATGTTGTATTTTGTGAAAAGCAGCGTATCCGGATTCTTTTCGGCAAATTCGGAGTTATAGGCAGCTATCTCTTCCACTGCCTCACGCTTGTTGGAAGCCTGAATTTCCTCGTATGGAATTTCAGGAATGCGGAAGCCGTAGGAACGAAGCCTGAGCAGAGCCTTCCGACGCTGATGGGCATCAATGATCCACAACTTGCCGTCAGGGTCTTTCCACACTTTGAATGAATACTTGAAGCCACGTGTGATGATAAGCATCTGCAACTTCGATAATTTGTCTTCGTCTGGCTTTTTAAAGTCTTCCTGAAGTTCTATAAAAGAATCCAGCGGGGCAGTAGGAAGATTGCCCAAATTAAAAACTTTTATACTATTTTCCATTATTACTATTTATTTATTTTGTTGTTCAAGAACCATCTTGAATAGTTTTTCACGCTCCAGATGCCGTTCGAGGTTCTTGCGGTCATCAGCACGGCGGTTCTTGCGGTCGGTGCGTTTTATGTAGGAGCGGTAACGCTTGATGTTGTCGAGAACATTCTTGTGCTGGCGCAGGAACTCGGCAGGGTCGGCTTTGAGTAGTTTCATGAGTTCTGCTATCTCTGAGCGTCCGAAGAGCAATGGGTGCTTGCAGAGAAACTTGCCCGTGTCGTTGAACGATTGCAGCTCGGCGAATGCCTGAAGATTACGTATGCGCAATTCTGCCATATCAGCTACTGCCTGCGCATTACGCTCTTTCTCCAGCAGTTCGTCGAGCTGCTTCATCTTGCGATAAGTGTTGATGCGGTCGTTATAGAGAACTGTTGCCATCTGCACGTCCGCATCAGTAAGGTTTTCCCAGTCTATTTTCGGGTACTCTTCTTCTTTTTTTTTGGAGTAGCAGGCTTCTTTGATTGATTGCCTTTTCCTACTTCGGAAGAGTTATCCACAGAGTTATCCACATTATCGGTTTCTGCACCAGTATCCTCTGATGGGGTGTCGTTATCTTCACCATCTATTGGGTTCTCAGTACCAGTGCCCTCTAATGGCGTACCGTTACCTTCGCCATCTATTGGGTTCTCAGTACCAGTGCCCTCTAATGGCGTACCGTTACCTTTGCCTCCTGAATTGTTATCAGTGTCTTTATTTTCTGTAGCAAAGAATTCGCGACGATTTCGCACGATTTCGTCGTGTTCACAAACATCGAGCAATGCAAACAGAATATCTTCTGAATTCTTCTCGGGTGCATGGTCGAATCGTACAAAGTCGGTGCTTTGTGGATTCTTCTCATGCAGCAATGCGAGGTCGGCTTCTACAGCCTGCGGATTAACAAGCTGGTTGAATATAATAAGCTTTTCTCTTGTACTATACATGGTTTCTTATTTTAAGTGAAGAGAGCAGAAAAACAGAACGCCGTCCTTCTGCTCTCTGTAGCGTGTTATGCTCCTGTGCGAGATACTTCGACAAGTGTCGTTGTATCAAGAACACGGAGCGTAATAGATGCACCTTCCTTTGCCGTCCATGTGGCACCGTCTTCGAGAACGAAGGTTGAGCCGTCGGCAATAGTGGCAGGCTTATCGGTACCAGCACCGATAAGGGTAATGTATCGTCCCTTGTCCGCCTTGGTAAGACCCGATACGCTTGCAATGGCTGCTGCGCCTGTTGTACCATTGGCGATTTTGTAGGTATTGGCATTTGCCTTAATGGTAATGCTTGTAGCTCCAGCAGTCACTTCTCCAGCATCCACTACGGCAGGATTACCAGTATAGAGGAGTGGTAGGTCTACAGAATTACGCTTAAAGGTGAATGTTCCATAACGACCGTCCTTATCATCTTTGACCTCAGTATTGGCAAGGATAATAGGACGCTCGAGTTCACCAAGGATATACCAGTCGGAAGACTTAACGTGCTTGTAGAAAATAATGAACTTTCCACCACTGTACTCTTCTATAAAATTATACAAGTTCACACGGGCACCACCCATGATGAGAACGAAACTATTTTCACCAGAAGTCGTAATATCTCCCTTTTCTGTAGTTCCTGTAAAGGATGGTATATCATGCGCCTCAAAGTAATGAGGTATTTCGCCTGGTTTTAAAGGTATAGGTGCAACCTCGCGTTGTCTATTGGGCTGTGGGAATGGCTTTGTGCGGTCTATTTGATCAAGTGCCACAAGGTAAACTATATAGGAAATAGCAGAACCATGCGTATCACGGTCAGACACATCATCGATATGTCCTACCACAGCCATAGAGGCAAATGAAACCAAAGAGCCGGTAGCCCCGAGTAAAGAGTAATCGAGTAATGCTGCAAGGAGCATTGCGAAACCAAACACTGCAAATGTTACCATGAACATTCTGCGAGCTTGACGATCGGCATAATTGAATCCCTTATTACGGTTGTACGCACGGCATCTTTTTTGAATTTTTGTTCTTATCATTTCTTTATTAAATTTTGCGGGAAGCCGAAGAGTGACTCCCCGCGGTGAAACAACATCTATATACTATAAAAATGGATTTCTAATTAACGACCTCCAGGAACGTTAGGCTGGAGTGCCTTGTTGATGGTGCGTTTACCACCTGCGCAGCGTTCCATCTCGCGGAAGTTACCATCGTTACCAAGAATCACCATGATGTAGTCGCCTACCTCTGAAGCATTAAATGCTGCAGTGAGATTAGCAAACTTACCACTCTTGGCAATCTTTGGAAGATGGGTCTTATCGCCACACTCAATGCAGTAAGCTACTCCAGCCTTTGCATTTTCGATGTCGGTGTAAGTTTCCTGTGTTGTTGTGCTTCCAGTAGTCAACCAGAAACCTTTGTTGGCATCCAACTTGTCGACGATGGTTGCTGCAAACAGGTTGATGAAAATCTGCTGCCACTCGTAGTTGTTGTCGTCCATGGCTTTCTTGGTGTCGAAGCGACGACCAGTGAACGATGCTGAACAACCTTCTTTCCAAGTGCTCCATGCGCGAACTTGCTCCATCTGCTCCTGCATCTTCATTGAGAGCATCTCGCCAGGAACAAACTCAAGGAACTGAATGTTGCCTGGTTGATGCAGCATCATGAATGGAAGCTGACCGAGGTATGGCAACCAAATAATACGAACGGTAGTGTCAGGAACGATATTGAGAGCTCCCATCGGACCAGAGAAGTCGGTATCCTTGCCATAAGTGGCACGTACGTTCTTAATCCACCAAGCTTGGTGATTCTTGTTCAGATAGATGCAATGCTGGTCGAGATCCATATCTTCCGTGATAGATGCGCGTACGTCTGCAATGAATTCCTGTACTGCAGCAAGCATTGTAGCCTGCGCATATGAACGATACTCATCGCTTGCATGTGGTTTGATGTCATACTGATGCACATAACGCAAAAGCGTATAGATAACACCTGTACCGGCGTTGTTGTAGCTACCTGCCACACCTTGCTCTGGTTTTACATAGATACCACGCATACGGCGTTTATTCTGCTCAACCTGTGCAGTGGTAAGGGTATTGAGCAACTGGTACTCTATCATCGTCCACTTGATTGGGTCTGAACCTTCCTTGTTGAGATAGCCGATATACTTGCGCTCGAGTTCCTTCATTGGTCCCCATTCTATCTTTATCATGGCATCGTCAACATAACCCATGTGGTTTTCAATCTTCATGCCACCCTTGAAGACCTCACCAGACTGGTAAGCCTGTGAAACTTCGTCGAAGAATGTGTTGAAGACCAGAGCACGGTCTTGATAGCCATAAGCAACTGGGAAGTACTGTGTCATATCACGTACTTGGAGCACGCGAGCAATGAGCGCATCTTGACGCAATACGATAAATTGGTCTCCTACGCCAGCTTTCTCCACACCATCATAGTTGGTAGCATACTTGCCTGCAGCAAGGGCTGTAGCATCAAGCATCTTGTTTTCCTGAAGATACTGGTAACGCTGCTTGAGCGACTTGGCATATTGGCAAGCTGCCTTATGGAAGGCAACACCGTCCACTTGTTCGTCAACTTCGGGCAAAGCTGCAGCAGCACGAGGATTTGCAGCTATCTTATTCCAACGACTATCCATAGAGAACATCGAGTGCTCTATTCCAAACAAATACGTTGGAGTGTTACCGAAACCATTGATACTAACTGGAGCGGAATTTACAGTTTGCTCAGGAACATCTGGTGCAGCTTTTTCCCCCAGTGCCTTAACATCGGCACGGAGTCCGTTAATGCCTGCGATGATGCTTTCAACCGAAGCATTGGCTTGCTGAGCTGGGTGCTCGACCTCTTCGTTATCTACAGTAGCTGCAGGAACAGATGGAGCAAGTGCCTCGTGAATGGCATTGAGCGTCTTTTGGAATTCGGCAGTCTGTTCTGCCGTTTTCTTGACAGCTTGTTCTGCTGCAAGATCTTCGCTCAATTCTGTCTGATACTTCTTTTGGTATTCAGTTACCAACGAATTGAACTCCTCGTTGGAGAGGGTTTTGCTCTCGAACTTCTGATTAAGATTCAGAATTTTGAGAACTTGCATAAGTTTTTCTTTGAAGTTCATAAAAACTAAGATAAAAAATTAAACATTATATATTGTATATGGCAGTCTTCATTTTTTTTGTATCTGTATACTCGTTTGCCATAGCAACAGCTTCTGAAATGGCTTCACCCATAGTTCTGCTACCATCAGTAAGACCGATTTCCATAGCCTGCGGAGTAAAGAATGTTTCTCCACGCAATACTGGCGCGTCATCAGGGAGGTCTGTGAGCTTACTCCGCTGAGAACGTACTGCAGAAAGAAATTGTTCATTCATAGGATTGAGTACGTCATTGACGTATTTCTCATCTTTGCCGTTATACAAATCTTCGAAGGTCTTATTCTTCAAGTCAGCGTTGGTCGCTTTCGCTTTCATGTGCTTGATACCAAGTTTCTCGTAATATCCCTCGAAATTGTAAAAGCTACACATGGTACCAATACAGCCCACGTAATCATTTGCAGTACGGGCATAAACACGTTGTCCATGACAGCCGATGTAGTATCCTGCAGAACAACACGTCTGCTCATAATATGTGAGAATGGGTTTCTCGCAGCTACGCAGTGTTTCGCTCAGTCGGTCAAGATACCACGCCTCTCCACCTGGAGAATTGATATGCAGGAAATGGCAGGTGATCTGTGGATTGGCTTCCGCTGCCTGAAGGTCAGCTTCAAGTTGCTTGGAAGAGAAATACCAATAACTGTTAGCCATGACAGTACCCCAAACACGATGGTAAGCAATACTGCCTTCAGGAAGTTCTTCATTGTCGAACTCGTCTGTAAGTGTTACTCCAGGAATGTCATTTTCCTGTGTCAGCATCTTCTGCAGCTCCTGAAGGGCTGTATGAGTCTCGAATTGATACCATGTGTGGTCTTTCAGATAAGCAGCTATTTCGGTAGGTGTAAAACCGTAAGCTCCCTTCGGGTTCGAATTATCATCTATCTTACCATTGAGAGGAAAGGCAGCAAGCATGGCTTGACGATACCCATCAATGGTAATAAACAGTGGATACCCTGAAATTAAAAGGTTCTGTAATTCGTTCATCAAAATCTATTTTTGATGCGAATTTACTATATAATAAGGTGTATGCAAAAGACCTATAAAAAAAGGTCTGCAAGCATTTTGCACTTGATAACGAGGTTGGCAGAGTTCAGATTCGATGAAATTTGAACTCGTGCAGGAATATCCAATGTGCCTATCTCGTAAATTTTACTATTGGAAGTTTTTATCTTCACGATAGCATTTCTCTCGATAGAGAAGAAGCGTTGAGCATTTCTGTTAGGTACTTCTATTACGAGTGTCTTGTCGCAATTCCAATAATTTCCGCTCTCGTTCTCAGAGAGTTGAGGAATATAAGAGAAAGAATCTGCTATGAATTCATATATTCTCGGTTGGCTGCCTACTCCTGAGTCAATAGGGCTGACTTCTATAAGGTTTGAAAATTCTATCATAATTTGCTTTTTAAATTGACAAAAACGGCTATTCGGTATGTATTAAATGATGTTAAACGGATATTCTTTTATTATATTTTCTCTTCTTTTTCGGGTGCAAAAGGTTACGGAAGCGATAAAAGTTCTTTAATAATGCATCGGAAGAAATTGATAATAAACGATATCTGCGAATGAACTCAAAGATAACTTCACTGTTATTGCGTTCCCTTCCAAACTCTTCATTCTCCAGTAAAACGCTGTGTAGCTCAAAATTGAACATTCTTCGAATCTGTTTCTCGATTTCCTTTGCAGCAGCAGGAGACAGATAATTATAATATGCAGGGTCTTTCCAGGCAATACCGTCTCCAGCTTTCCGACATGGGAGGGAAATGCGAAGATTGCCGTCAGTATTATCAGGTTGGTTGGCACGCTGTCTTGACATGTTCTCCCAAATACAGTGGTAGAGGTCAGAAGTGTGTGGTATTTTTACCGTTCCACTTTTTTTATCCACACCGTATTTCCCGATAATGTACTCTGCAAGATAGGGCTCAATCTTGATAGTAGCATTTTTTTTAAAGGCTCTTTTTTCTTTATGCATTCTATTTTTGAAATTTTGTATTCCTACCGTCCTACAATCCTACAAATATTGTGGCTGTTTATGCAAATTTACTCAAAATCAATTGATTATAAAAAATATTTCAATCATTTTTTTTCTTATTTCACTCAAAAACACCAACCTATACCGTCCTACGAAGCCCTAAAAGTGCAATTTTGTAGGACGGTATAGTCAAAAAGGTGTTTCCTACAGAAAAATCCTATTTCCTACAACGTCCTACAATCCTACAAAGAAACAATAAAATCCTATTTCCTATAATAATAATATAACTATTTGATTTATAGGTATATATGTATATTATAGGTTTGAAAAGAAAAACAATTTGTAGGATTGTAGGATTGTAGGACGGTGTTTTTCTGAAAATTTATTTTCAAAAGTCATGTTTTCCTTGCTTTCTTGAAAATTTAGGGGGTACGGGGGATTTTACGCCTGTCTCCATCCAATTTGAAATGAAATGAGCCGTACCTATTCATCCGGACTGGCACGGCTCTACCTGAGGAAAATATATGCCTTTTTGGCACAAAATAATATGATTTTTATTTGGTAATATCGGATTTTTTTAGTACCTTTACATAGTTAAATTGGGGGTATATATACTCTTGGTAACATAGATTTTATATTCGAAATTACATCAGCCTTTCATGAAACATACCCAATGGGTATTAGAACGTTTTCCTGAAATGTGCCCGAATATGGGCTTCTCTTTTGTTAGCCTCAAAATTTCAGAAGTTTTGATATCCGTCTCATTCCATTTGAATATGAGAAAGCCTCCATGCTTTAATACACGAAAACACTCAGAGAAGCCATTCCTTAACATATCGCGCCAATTGTTGTTTTGTAAAGCTCCGTATTTTATGTGCTGATATCCGGTAGGAGACGCTTTGGTGCTAAGACTCCCATATATGTCCGCAAATTTCGAATTACCAACATTGCGAAGTAAATGAGGTGGGTCAAATACTACCATAGTAAAACTTTCGTCTGGGTAGGGCATGTTAGTGAAATCCGCTTGAATATCGGGCTTTACTTCAAAACTTCTTCCGTCACACAGTGTTGTCTGGAAATTCCGTATGTCTTGGAATAACACATGTTCGTCGTTTTTGTCAAAATAGAACATTTTACCTCCGCAACAAGCATCAAGTATTGGTGCCGCTAATTTGAAATATGTCCGGGATCCATAATGTTCTTTACATTCGTCAATACCAATGCAATTGACTAACTCGCATAAATCACATGGACTACTACATTCGGAAGGTGTTGCTTTGCAAATTCTATATTTTCTTAAATCCATAATTCTTTAATTAAAAAGGTTCATTGTTATCCTCCATGGGGTCAAAAGAGAGCTCTTGATTTACGGTTGTGTTTGCGGGCGCCGCCTGTGTCTTCGGATCATCCGTTGACGTCGTCTCTTCGATGTATGTTCTACGGAAGTCAATATTGTACAATTCCTTGAACTTATCGTAGTCGATGATGATTGCGCTGGTCGATGTACTCTTCGGCTTGCGTATCTTGACCATTGTCTCCTGGTCATCGTTTCTCGGAACCTCGATGGTCTCCTCCCACGTGAAGCGACGGGAAGGTACGGTTCCGATATAGGATGGGTGGCTTCGCAGATTCTGCTCCAAGGTCGAGAGCGTGCTGCCCTCGCTGTTGTAGCCACTGCGGTCGAAAATGCTGAATACGGCACTCATGCGCAGGAACATGACATTCGTACCTGGCTCAAAAGTAAAGGTGTGCGAGTCGCCTCGGGAATCCTTGCCTGTAACCTTTTTGGGCTGCTCGATAAGGAACTCACGGCCTTCGATGACCTGCTTGGTGTCAATCATGTTGTTGACAGCCGTGAAGAACATGGCCAGTTTATCAGTGCTGCGAATAAGTGAGAGCTGGAATCTTATCTTTTCCCGGGCAATCTTGAAGAACTCGTCGTATGTGAAAGGGAGGCGCAGACTGGAATATCGCTCTATCAGTTTCACCGTACCAAGGAAAAGAGAGGCGGTCTTCATCAGGCGGTCCATCTCGCCAGAGTTGATGATGTCTTGCTTCAGCTCGTTATAAGCCTCTTGTTTAAGGCTTCTGAAATGGTCCATGAACATAGGGCGAAGCTCAAGAATCTGGAGGAGTACATTTGATAGGCCTATCTTGTTTGGGTCTTCAATCGTCTTCAGCTCTTCGAAGATGCGCACCTCTTCTGGTGTGCGGTTGCGAGGCTTTGGTACCTCGCAGACAATCACACGACTCATCAGTGCGTTGTCGTCGCGCTGCGGTGTTTCCTGTCCGCAGATGACAACGGGCGCGAAAACTTTATCGTTTTCAATTTCCCTTCCTGATGTACCCTTGCGTTTCTGTTTGCCGTCTCCGTCATAGACGATACCCTTCAAAGCCTGGAACTTGTTATCACTGATGTCCTTGTTGTTGTATTCATCTAATACCACTGGCACATCCTTAAACATTCCCATAATGGTAGCCATGGCAGCATCTGTGCCGGTATTAAGGTTGAAGATGGGAATATTGGGGGAAATGAATAGAGAACGAATGGAAATAGCTATCTGTGTCTTACCCGAAGACATAGGACCCATAAAAAAGGGAGCCGTGAACAGACGGTCTATACAGTGGATGTTGCTTCTGAAGGCGCACATGATAGCAAAGATGATGGCCCACTTCCCGTTATCGTTGATTTTATATACCCGGTCCATCAGCGACGCCCACTTTTCAAAGGTCACTCTTTTCTCCGCCGGCACCTCTTTGTAGACAAGCTGACTGATGAGTTCGTATTTGTCAGATTGTTTTCCACTGCCTGCATAAATTGTAGAAAAGGCAGGCAGGTAGTAATTGTCTTTATTGTGTGTTACAACACCCAGCTCATTGACCAGCTCGAACCTCCATTGTCCATCGACGCAATGAAAGATGCCATTTGCAAATGCAAAAAACTGTTCGTCGGTCTTACGGCTCATGCCGTCTGCTTGCTGGTTGCCGTAGGTCTTGATTTCGCGACACTGTACGAAGTGTCTGCTCATGTACGTTTTGATAGCTTTCCACTGCCATTCCTCCCCGTTAAAGTTCACGGCTTCGTAATTGATGAGCACTTCTTCTATCGACGACATCTTCAATAAGGCCTTTGAGAGTATCTCGATATAGATTGGGGTTTCATAGTATCGACGGTTGATACGCAGCACGCGCTTGTTCTGTTCGAAGTCTTCGTTGAAGATGTGCAGCAGTGGTGTCATGAAGAAGTCGGCGACCTGTGTCATGCCATTGCCATTCTTGTTTCGGAACATATAACAGACCGGCTCACTCTTCTTGTTGAGCCGGGGGTAATAGCCGCACTCTTTCCACATACGTCGGTACTCCTCATTGTCCTGTACATAGTCGGGCGGCTCGTTCACGTCAAACTCTTCGTCGTCGAGGTTATCGGTCTGCATACTCACCTTCATTGCCGACTTCCGCTTTTGCACGAACGGCTTGCGGATTTCATCAAACTGACCCTTGGTAAGCTTCAGAATTGAACAATAATGATTGCGATTAACCGTCACAACGGTATCCTCTGCATAGGAGGTCAGCTCAATGCATCTTGAGATGAGTGGGACTTTGTCACCCGCATAATCACTCAGGAACCTGCCGTGCAAACTGATGTAATAATCTATGAACGACCCCGTGGCGTCGTTATAGGTCATCTGAATATTGATACCCGATCGAAACATCTCTGCCAGTGTGTGCAGGTAGTCGTTCTCCTCGCCATCATCGTTGATGCTACAGCCCGTCTCTGAAGATACGAAATAGCAATAGATGCGACGCAATTCCTGAATGTCGTTGCTCGATGGCCGGCCGGCCACATATACGACGGGGTCTTCTCCATAGCCGTCGAGGAACTCCTGCATGACCGAGGTTAGTATGCCTGGACGGTCGTTCTCAAGATTCTCTTTCAGCGCATCGATGCCGAAGAGCCCCGTCTGCATCTTTGTTTCGGGTAAGGCATCTTTTATCTTCAGCCGAATACTGCGCACTTTGTCATCGATGATGCCGATTTTGCTTTTGAAGTCGGCAGCCACCGATTTGATATACTCCAGCCGCAAGGCGGCATCACAGACACATGCCACGAGCGAACAAATCGTGTTCAGACCCTCGCTGATGATTGTCTCGTCCTTGCAGCCATGCGGAATAAGCATCCGTTTGAGGGCTTTCGGAAATGGCTCCGTCAGTTCTTTCAATTTATCCTGTGTTCGACTTCCGTTTGCCTTGGCAAACTCGTCAGGATCCGTTCCTTTCGGCAATCGGATGCACTTCACCTTTGCCCCGGCTTTCAACAGCAGCTCGCAGTTCTTTAATGAGGCTTTCACGCCGGCCGCATCGGCATCGTAGATCATCACGACATAATCGGTAAAGCGCAGCAATAGTTTTACTTGATCGTCCGTAAATGCCGTACCACTACCCCCGACCACATTCTCTACGCCAACTTTGTGCAGCGACATCACGTCGAACTGCCCCTCGACGAGATAGGCAAACCCCTTCCGGCCGATGGTCTTCCGTGCCTGATAGAGTCCGAAAATGTGTTTACCTTTTGTAAACAGCGCCGTCTCGCCCGTGTTCACATATTTTCCGACACCCTCTCGCGGCGTGATGATGCGTCCGGAAAAGCCTATAACGTGCCCTTGCAGGTCATAAAAGGGAAACATCAGGCGGTCGCGGAAACGGTCATAAGTGCGCCCTTCGTTGCTGCCCACCACATCAACCTCTTGCAGTCGTTGCAGTGAATAGCCGGCTGCGGTAAGCTCTGTCATGGCCATGTTGCCGGCCGGGGCATAGCCTACACCGAAGTCAGCAAGAGCCTTGTCTGTCAGTGCATATCCGCGCGTGGCAAGGAATGACGCCGCCCGTGACAGGTTCTGCATGAAGAACTTGGCTGCCGCATCGATGGCAATGCGCTGCGCCTCTTTTTCCTTATAGCGCGCTTCCTCTTCGGCCGTCATCTCCTGTACCGGAAATTCCAATCCGGCCTGCCCGGCACACCATCGCAAGGCCTCCATGAAGCTCATGTTCAGATAGTGCTGTACAAACGAGATGACATCGCCACTTGCTCCGCAGACGAAACAATGGTAGGTCTGTCGTGACGGACTCACCACCATCGACGGGGCGTGATCGTCGTGAAATGGACACACGCCTTTATAGTTCACACCGGCTTTCTGCAAGTGGGTGAACGACTCTACGACGTCCACGATGTTCAGTGCCGACTTTACTTTCTCAATGAATATCTTGTCTATCATACCGTTTTCTCATTTTCCTCAAATAATTCCAGCTGGCGCGACTCGAACACCTCCTGCACCGTCACGCCGAGATATTCCGCCACGGCAGCATACTCCTTTCCCGTTATCGGCTTGCGACCGAAGAACATGTCCCAATAACGACGCTGTCCGATGCCCGTCTCCTGATAGAAGGCTCGCGTCGGAGAGAAGTCTTCGATGTGTCGGAATTTTATCCGAAGTATTTCAACCAGCAGATTGCGTTTCACGGTACGCCCCGTCGTCAGACGGTTGCGCAGGATATAGAGTCTCACTGACATCGAACTGCGCCCCAGGTGAGCAGCCATATCTTCGAGCGAAACCTTGCCATAATGCTGTCTGACATAGGCTGCATCATCGGCTGTCCACCGTTTGTTTTCGTGATTCCGTTTTCTCATCATTCAATAAGTCTTTGTTTGTTCTGTCGAAACATGACCTTGCGATCATCAAAAGGTCACCTTTTGATTTTGGCAACATATACGATTGATAATTAATCAATTACATAGGCTCCGGGTAGAATGTTTCCCGGCGACGGATTCTTCTCGTTCAGAGCCTGAAAGAATTCACTGGAAAAACCAAAGATGCGCACGTTGTCCTCCGGGTGAATGCGCCCAAGATTAGCCTGCGCATATGTCCTCAAGGCTTCGTAGAACAAGCGAAGGTCGCGCTCACTCAAGTCGTTGATGGAGAACCGTCCCCAGCTGTCTTTATCGATAAACATCTTCATTATATATTTTTACGCAAGAACTCCGTGGTGCTTTGTCTGAGCTTTTTGCACATTGTTGGTGTGAAGCCGCTTTTAAATTTGAAGTGAGTACGGATTGTCTTAATGCCGTTTTTACACTTATAGGCTTTCCTAATCTTTCTGATACAGGTCATAATCATTCGAATTTAAGGTCGAAACTCTTGTCCCTGTTCAACGGAATGCCTACTGTACCGACAATCCCGCCGTCTTCCCCGTCTGTCAGGAAGAGTTCTCGCTTTTGTTCCTTGCAGGCAGTGAAAGCCCGGCCGTGTTCATCCCAAACAATCAGTTGATTACCCGTGTGGGCATTGACTTGTCTAACATCTGAATGTCGTAATTTCATTTGATCAATAACGATATCAGTACTGAGGGCAATAATAGCCTTTTCAAAGTCTTTTACTTTCATCGGTTTTCTATTTTGGTTTTACATTTCTTACTCCGAGCGTGTTCCACATATTCTTTCAACTTCAGGCAATACAACCCGTTGATACAGTTTCGGCAGGACATGCAGCTTCTGCAGACTTCACACATTCGGCCACAATTCTTTTTCCGGCACTCGAAAATAATCTGCAATCACCTTCCTCTTGAGGGCATCGGGAACGAAATCCCCACGCAACCATCTGTAAACCGTGTTATTCGACACGCAGCACAAAGCAGCCAACTCCGAAGTTACTTCATCCCTTCGGTTAGGCAATGAATTTACATACTCTTTAAATTCCATATTCTAATCTTTTTTTAAGGTTTTTCTTGCTACTCCAAATGTTTTTATTATTTTCGTAGCGTAGAAAATATTTCGTGACGCAAAGATGCAACTTTTATTTTATAAAAACAAATATTTGAGTGATTATTTTTGTCATTTGTTATATTTTTAAGAATTATGCTATATGGGAGACAAGGAAAATATTACTACAAGGATCCTCCAAATCATGGAGAAAGAGGGGCATAATGTGAGTTCCTTTGCACGTAAATTAGGACTATCATGGACCTCGACCAACAACATCGTTTCTGGAAGGAATATGCCCAGTTACGATAATATCGTAAAAATCATAGAAAACTTTGAATGGGTCGATGCTAACTGGCTTATAATGGGAAAAAAAAGCAGTACCGATACAGATAAGGAGAAATTATTCTCTGTAATAGCAGCGCAACAGAAAACTATCGAAAGCCAACAAAAGACAATCGCATGCTTAACAGAGAAAATGCTACAAGAGTTACCCGATTTGTCTTCCCCCAAAGAGAACATTCCATATAATAAAAATATTCCTAAACAGAGAGAAGGGGCTGATATTCAGTTTTAATATCTCTGTTTTTACCTGATTAATTTCACTCAAATATTTGATTATCAAATATTTTCAAGAATCACGAATTCGGGGAAAAGTCGGTGAAAGTTGAAGTTATATATAGTAAAGCCCTATTGATTATCAATGAATTATGTCTATTCATTGATGTAAATGCAATCCAGTAATCCCGACTAAGACGATGTAAAGGGGTTGATTATCAACCCCTTTTTCGTTGTTTTGGGGTAAGAAGTCGGCGAAAATCTTGGCTCCGAAAGGAGGAAGTGATATAAAACACGGCTTTATCAACCGTTGTTACCTAAATCCCACATCTCTATTACTTCTAATGTATTGATAGGTAAAAATAGAGAGGCTGTAGAATGGTTTTGCAGAGCTCTCTATTACTATGATAATGAACTACATAAAAACACGAAGGGTGGAAGATAAAAAAGGATATGTCAACGTGAAGAATGCGCTTTATTTTTAGATGCATCTATAGAGAACAAGGTATGGTTTAGTTGGCCATTTCGGAGAGGAACTTAATACGAACAAGCCTTATTTCTGTCTCGGAATAGTCGTCGCCCAGCTCTTGCATGGCGGTCTCGAGGTCGTCGGTATCACTCTCGCTGAAGTAGCTATAGATATCCTCCACGTGTTCTTCGTCCAGCACGTCGTCAAGGAAGTAGTCGATGTTGAGCTTCGTTCCGCTGTAGACGATGGCTTCGACCTCGTTCAGCAGGTCGTCGAAGTCTATTCCCTCGGCAGTAGCGATATCGTCGAGGGCTATTTGACGGTCGATGGCTTGAATAATCTTCACCTTTTGTATCGACTTCTTTGCGACTGTGCGTACGCGCAGTTCCTCGGGACGCTCGATATCGTTCTCCTTGCAATGGTCGGCAATCAGGCGACAGAATGGCTCGCCATAGCGTTTTGCTTTGCCGGCACCCACGCCTTGGATGTTTTGCAGTTCGGCGAGATTGACGGGATACATGGTGGCCATCTGCTCGAGCGATACGTCTTGGAATACCACATAGGGAGGGACGCCTAACTTCTCGGCCGTAGTCTTGCGCAGGTCTTTAAGCATGGCGTACAGAGCAGGGTCGAGGGCTACGGTACGTGCCTCGCCTCTGTCACTTTCATCTTCCTCACTGAAGTCTTTGTCTTCTACTATCATGAACGATTGCGGAGACTTGATAAACTTTTTGCCGGATGCCGTGAGTTTGAGCAATCCATAATTTTCTACGTCTTTCTTAAGGTAACCGGCAATGAGGGCTTGTCGGATAACGGGATTCCAAATATGCGGGTCTTCATCTTCTCCGGCACCGAATTCTTCTAATTCGTTATGCTTATGGGAAACGATGTCGTCGGTAGGACGACCTGTCACAAAGTCTATCACATAGTCGGTACGAAAGTTTTCTTTGATGGCTGCAATGGCACAAAGCACGATGAGGAGTGCATTCATGCCTTCTATTTTGGTCTTAGGGTGCAGACAATTGTCGCAGTTGCCGCAGTTGGCCTTCTCATATGTTTCGCCGAAATAATGCAACAACATCTTCCTTCGACAGACGGAAGATTCAGCATAGGCGGCCGTTTCTTGCAGGAGTTGTCGGCCAATGTCTTGCTCGGCCACTGGCTTTCCTTCCATAAATTTCTCTAATTTGCGCAGATCGTTATTGGAATAGAACGTGATACAAAGTCCCTCTCCGCCATCGCGTCCAGCACGTCCTGTCTCTTGATAATAACCTTCGAGGCTCTTGGGGATGTCGTAATGGATAACGAAACGTACATCGGGTTTGTCGATGCCCATACCAAAGGCGATGGTAGCCACGATAACATCAATCCGTTCCATGAGGAAAGCATCTTGGGTCTGCGACCGTTTGGCCGAATCGAGTCCTGCATGGTAGGGGGCTGCTTTGATATCGTTGGCACAAAGCACTGCTGCAAGTTCTTCAACCGTCTTCCGTGAAAGGCAATACACGATGCCGCTTTTGCCTTGGTGCTGTCTGATGAACTTGATGATTTGCTTGTCGATATCTTGGGTTTTCGCCCGCACTTCGTAGTAGAGATTAGGCCTATTGAAAGAGCTTTTAAATTCCTTTGCATCAGCAATACCTAAGTTTTTCTTGATGTCTGTACGCACCTTATCGGTAGCTGTAGCCGTCAAAGCAATAACGGGCGCAATGCCAATCTCATTGATAAGAGGGCGGATACGCCGATATTCGGGTCGGAAGTCGTGCCCCCATTCCGATATACAGTGCGCCTCATCAATGGCATAGAAAGAAATCTTCACCCCCTTGAGGAAGCTCACATACTCCTCTTTGGTCAGGGATTCGGGGGCAACATATAGCAGTTTGGTCTTGCCGCAAAGGATATCGGCTTTCACATGGTCGATGGATGCTTTGTTGAGTGAAGAGTTCAGATAATGGGCTACGCCTTCTTCTTCGCTTATACCGTTGATAACATCGACTTGGTTTTTCATCAACGCGATAAGGGGAGAGATGACAATGGCCATCCCATCCATAATCAGTGAAGGTAGCTGATAGCAGAGTGATTTTCCGCCACCGGTGGGCATGAGAACGAAAGTATCATTCCCATCCAACAGGTTCCGGATAATGGCTTCTTGGTCGCCTTTGAACTTATCAAAGCCGAAATACTGTTTTAGTTTTCCCGTAAGATTCATTTCCTTTTTTGCCATAAAAGGGGCATGAGTTTAGATTTTCAAGGTGAGCATTCGGGGGCAAAACCCTTTGGTAGCATCTTACTGCCATTCTCTTTTGTGAGATGAACAGCAAGACATGAGCGATAAAAGCATGAAGACCTACCCTGTGGCCTCCATCTTTTGCAGATGTGATTTATCAAGTTGTGCACGGGCATAGTCCGGCGTTACCTTAAACTGCTTCAACCGTTTGGAGGGTACTTCATACATGGCATTCATCATAATAGCCTCCACAATAGACCTGAGCCCACGGGCACCGAGCTTGTATTCCATAGCTTTGTCTACAATGAAATCAAGCACTTTGTTGTCGAAAGTAAGTTCTATTCCATCCATTTGGAACAGCTTCACATACTGTTTGATGATAGAATTCTTCGGCGTTACGAGGATATTGCGCAAAGCTTCCCTATCCAACGGATTAAGATAGGTGAGCACAGGCAGACGGCCGATGATTTCGGGTATCAGTCCAAATGACTTCAAGTCCTGCGGAAGAATGTACTTCATGAGGTCGGTCTTATCAATATGACGCACATTCTGTACCGAGTTATACCCTACAACATGTGTATTCATGCGTTGTGCAATCTTTCGTTCGATACCATCGAACGCCCCTCCGCAGATGAAAAGGATATTGCGTGTATCAACATGTATATAATCTTGGTCAGGGTGTTTGCGTCCTCCCTTGGGCGGAACATTTACCATTGTACCTTCAAGTAGTTTCAACAGTCCCTGCTGAACGCCTTCTCCGCTCACATCGCGGGTAATGCTTGGGTTATCGCTCTTACGAGCTATCTTGTCGATTTCATCGATAAAGACAATTCCGCATTCGGCCGCTGCCACATCATAGTCGGCTACTTGTAACAGACGCGACAAGATACTCTCCACATCTTCGCCCACATATCCGGCTTCGGTAAACACTGTAGCATCGACGATTGTGAAAGGAACCTTGAGTAAGCGGGCAATGGTACGGGCAAGAAGAGTCTTTCCCGTGCCCGTGCTTCCTACCATGATGATATTGCTTTTCTCTATCTCTACGCCTTTGTCGTCGGCAGGCTGCTGCAAACGTTTATAGTGGTTGTACACGGATACGGAGAGATAACGCTTGGCCTCATCCTGCCCAATCACATAGTCATCGAGGTATTTCTTGATTTCCTTAGGCTTCGGTACGTCCTTGAGCTTAAATGCTATCTTACCTGAATGGGCATTTCCGGTATCATCGAGACCTGCCGATTGCACGATATGATAGGCCTGTGTGGCACATTCATCGCAGATAAAACCATGAAGGCCGGTTATCAGCAGCCTCACCTCTTTCTCTTCACGCCCACAGAAGTTGCAAACTTTTTTCATTTCTCTCCTTTTCTATTACTGCTTTCGTTTGAGCACAGCGTCTATCATGCCGTACTCTTTTGCTTCTTCAGCATTCATCCAATAGTTACGGTCAGAGTCTTGCCATACCTTCTCGAAAGGCGTATGTGAGTGTTCGGATATGATTGTATACAGCTCTTTCTTGAACTTTTGTATCTCTTTGGCCTCAATCTCTATATCAGAAGCCTGTCCTTGTACACCGCCCAACGGCTGGTGAATCATTACACGGCTATGAGTAAGAGCGCTACGCTTGCCTTCCTGACCTGCAACGAGCAAGACAGCGGCCATAGAGGCGGCCATCCCCGTACAGATAGTTGCCACATCGCTGGTAATGAATTGCATGGTATCATAGATACCAAGTCCTGCCGTGACACTCCCTCCCGGGGAGTTGATGTATATGGAAATATCTTTTCCTGAGTCTACCGAGTCGAGATAAAGTAGCTGGGCTTGAAGGGTATTGGCCGTATAGTCGTCTATCTCCGTACCTAAAAAGATGATGCGATCCATCATCAGGCGGGAGAAGACATCCAACTGGGTTACGTTCAATTGACGCTCTTCTAGAATATAAGGATTCAGATAACTCGCCTGAGCCTTCATGACATCATCCAACGCTTGCCCATTCATACCAAGATGACCTGTAGCATATTTCCTAAAATCATTCATTCTTTTCATTCCTTTTATTGCATAAAAGAGAGGTTATCGACCCTCTTATTACATGTTTGAACAACAAAGTTAATAAAAAAAGTCGATAACCTCTTGATTATAGATGTTTTTTCTTAAAAAACAATCATTACCGTGCGAGCTTATTAAATTCCTCCATAGATACGGTCTGTGTATTCAGTTTAACTACTGCCTTCAGGGCTGTCGTGAGTTTCACATCTATAGCTCGGTCTATCAAGCCGTCGACATTCTCCTGCTTCTTCAGCATTTCTGAAGCATAGTTGGCCAGATATTCCTCGGGGACGTTCGACATGCCGTACTGTGCGAACTGCATGCGTGCTGCTTCCTTGGCTGCTTCTTTTACGTCGCTGTCTTCTATCTTTATCTTCTGCGCCTCTACCAATCGTCCTTTGATAAGCCTCCATGTCAGCTCTTTAATGCTACCCTCGTAGTTCTCTTCCACGAATTTTTCATCCTTATCTTTATTATTTGATAGCATGATACGCTTCATCAAAGCATCGGGATAGACAAGTTTGCCGACTTTCTTCTCCATATGTTTGCGTACATCTTGCAGGAATCGGAAATCGGAGTCTATCTGCAACTGCCCTTTCAGACCGCCGGCAATCATTTCGCGGAACTGCCTTTCGTCTTTTACTGTTCCGTTTCCATACACTTGATCAAACAATTCCTGATTCACCTCGTGCTTCTTGAAGCGTGTAATCTCTGCTATTTTATAGCTGAAATCTGAGACAACGTCCTTGGCAATCTCACGGTCTATTTTCAATAAGCCGGCGAGTTCAGTATCGTTCTCCGGATAAGCCTTGCGCGGATTGAATGTGATCACGTCACCCACCTTGGCCTTTGCAAAAAGTTTACGTTGTTTGTCTACTTTTATATAATGAGGCATCATGATGGCACCTTCCACCTTAATACCGCCTTCCATCGGGGTTCCGTTTTTATCGAGTTGTTGAAGTTCGCCTTTCAACATATCGTTTTCCTCATACGCGTCCACCTTTTCGTAGTTGCCGGCACGCGAGGCAAACATATTTACCTGCGAGTCTATCATTTCATCGTCTACGTTAATCTCGTAATAAGGCACCTTATCGCGACCGGTCAGTTCTGCTTTGAATTCAGGAGCCACAGCAATATCAAAGACAAAAGTATAGGGTGCATCCTTTTCAAGTTCTACCGGCTTTTGGTTTTCGTTGGGCAACGGATTACCCAGCATATTGATATTGTTTTCTTTGATGTAGTCATTGAGAGCTTTACCCAATAGATTATTGATAACATCGGCTTTAATAGAAGCGCCGTATTGTCGCTGAATCATTCCTACCGGCACCTGCCCTGGACGGAAACCCGCTATATTTGCTTTCTTCGCATAGTCTTTCAGTTGCTTAGCAACGCTATCTTTGAAATCAGCTTCTTCAATGGTAATGGTCATCAAACCGTTGATTTTGTCGGGATTCTCAAATGTAATTTTCATCTTTGATGTCTTTGGTTTTATTTATTTATCTTAATTATTTTCATGCTTCGCCTCTCGGCAATGTAAATGCAAAAGTACGGATATTTAACGTAACTACCTAATATAATTAGGTGAAAAAGCCGCAAATATTTATTTTTTAACCACGCATGTCAAGCCTCCTTTTCTTACTACTCCCTATATCCCTATTACATACTTTTCTTCAATTCCCGGGAATAAAGAAGATTCCGTATTCTAAAGAGAGCAATAAGAGTGTGAGGGCAAAGATGAGCCAGCCTAACCGACGATAACCGGAGAAAAAGGCCAACAAGGCCGTGACAAACTCCAATAAAGCCATGCAGATAGTACCATACATCCATATGACAGCCATCAAGAAAGCATCTAACATACTGCTCACCCATGCAGACATCCAAAGAAGAAGATTCACTGCAAACAGAATTTTCCATCCGCTTATCCATCTCTTTATCATCGGTTTTCGCTCGTCAAGTAATGCTTTTGTCCCACGGTTCCATGCTTTTATCTGTTGCCGTAACCTATGCGTCCCGCTCTTTATAAATCACATTGTTAGCTCCGCTCGTCAATTCTAAAGATTCTCGGTGTGCCCGAATAAAGCTGTCGATATGGCGTACTCTCTTTTCCTCCAGAATCTCGTCTACCGCTATCAGTATGCCGGTTTCCTCGACATCGCCGAAGCCATTGTTAATAGCAGTTCCGAAAAGCTTCATCGTAGGGCTGAGTCCCATGTAGGCATTCACCAGCGGAGGGATATTATACCCCAACTTTCTTATCTCTGTATTCAATATTTTATAGTCTTCTCTGAAGTCGTCTTTACAGAACAGTGCTTGCAGCTCGCGCACATCGGTCTCCAATTCGAGGGGTTTAATGGGTATAATCAAGTGTTCCTTATCATCAAAATGCTTCTTTAAAAAATAGAGTATCATGTCGCGTCCCCTGCGTATATACGAAGGATACATGGTCATCTTTCCAAAGAAATACTTTACATTGGGATTGATAACGGTGAGTGCACCGAGCCCGTCCCATAAGTTATCGAGCGCGAAAATGCTCTTGCTGCCCTTACGGATACTTTGATATTCGAGTGAGACAAACGACCGGCCAAGCTCTGCCGTCTGCATCATATATTCGTCGAGAAACTTCTTTGAGAAATGAAACATATGGCTGGTTGCCAACATGGGCTGGCCTGTGGCATCCAATTTCCAATCTGCTCCCAACATATACCTATATCCACCGATAATTTCCTCTGCCTCGGGGTTCCATACGATGAGCTGCTTATAGCCACCCTCCATGGTATCGAACTCATCGACATCCATGCTCTTGCCCGTTCCTCCTCCGGCATTTCTGAACGCTATCTCGCGCAATCTGCCGATTTCTTCCATCACGTGTGGAGCTGTTTGGGCTGTGATGATATAAATCTCGTTATGACTTTTATTGGTCATGCGGAGCTGATGTGCCGGTGTCAGCTCGTGTTTGAGCAATTCTCTGCTGACAGGCCGGATAATTTCTTCTTCCATCTTGTAGATTTGCAAATCAATATTCACAGGTCGAGTGCCGTGGTTTTCGGGGTTGGCAGTTCTCGTTCTCTATGGTTCTTATGGGGCATTTCTTATAGTTCATACACTCTTTTCTGCACGTAAGCCGCCCATTCTGCGGGTGTTTTAGACTTATCGAATGTCTGCCAGGGAATGGGTTTCCCTATGGATACGCTAAACGTTTGGTTGCGGTTCTTGTACATTTCATCAACTAAAAACAGCATAGCGATATTGAATTTGATGCCTAAAGCCTTGCAGATGTTGGCCAAACGATAGAAGAACGCTGAGTTCCGTCCGCTGAAGCGTATGGGCACTACGTCACGATGGGTCTCTATACTCTTGGTGATAAACGTCTTCTTCCATGGCAAATCCCGTATCTCTCTCCCTATTTTGCGAGAACACAGTCCCGCGGGAAACATCAGTATATGATGATTGTCTGCAAAACCTGCCTCTACCACGGAGGGAAAGTTGCGGCTCTTGCTGCCTGTCGTATTGATGGGAATGCAAAGCGGAGCAAGTCCGGGTAGGTTCATCAATAGATCGTTGACCAGATAGCGGAAGTGTCCATCATAGTGGCGACCGATGAGAAAGCCCAACGCCACACCATCTACACCGCCCAACGGATGATTCGACACAAAGGTATAAAGACATCCGTCTCCCTTTGGAGGCAGATTCTCCTTACCTCTTACATCAAGTGTCATACCCAAATAGTGCACACAAGCTTCCAACCAATCTACTCCGGTTAGGTTCCGGCTCTCGTTAAGAAAAGCATTCACCTCGTCTTCATGCACGATTTGTTTCAACCAAGCAATCAACGGAGAGGGCACCCAACGAACTTTCCCGCCCATCTTACGGTGCAGTATCTCCTCAATATTGATGGTTTTCTCTATTCCCTCACCCATTCCACAACGATACTAACGAAATGCAAAAATACGATAAGTTTTTGAATTATACCGTATTCGCATGGAAAAATATTCCCACCATAAGTTCCACTAAAAAGTGCAAACAGTCTCTGCTGTTAAAAGACGACTATGAACAAACACTCAGGGAACACCGTTGATAAGGGGCTGAAAGCCCCGACCACAAGGCAAACCCACTGTGTTTTTCATATTTTCCCTTGAAAAACAAACGCAGTTTTTACATTTCGATTTGGAAAGTACACACAAAGAACCTCCCAAAGTGCGATACAAGTCATATTAAGCCCCAAATCGGCTCACTCGTCGTCTTCTTCTGAGTATTCCCCATTCTGTTTTTCCCATTCCAAATAATAGTCGTAATATGATTCGGGCGGCACATCGTCGGGAAATCTATCACCTAACACCTCTTTCGCCTCTGCGGGATTCATCCTACAGGCAAGTCGTAACGCCTTTTTAAACTCGTCTTCGGACTTCATCAACTTGCTGCAGATGGCATAATAGGAAAAGCCCAAATACCATTTAGGGATTTTGTCGGTAAGCATCGACATGCGCTGAAAGAGCCCATAGCACAAAGCATAGTTATGACATTCGTAGGCCGTCTTGCCAAAAAGATAGAATAGGAAGCATCCCTGCCAGCTTTTCCCGAAGAGATAAGTGCCCAATGCCTGCTCCATGTAGGCCGCAACTTCTTCTACAGGCCAATGGGTTTCGAGCATCACGCGGAAGCGCTCGGTGCAGACTTCGGTATCTTCCACCTCATCTAACTCGGCGAGCTTATCGATATAGGACATGGCCTCATCGGCACGCTGCAATTTCGACAAAGCCTGCGCCATGCCGATGTATATTTGGTCAAGTCCCTCCGCCGTATCCTCTGCCAGTCGTTGCGCTTTCTGATAGTGCATGACAGCCTCGTCATAGCGTTCGAGGTTGGTGAGTATGATGCCCAGTGAAAGTTCGCCCTTCATATCGTCGGGGTTCTTTTGTTGATAACGTTGGTAGAAGTCGAGCGCCTCGTCATAACGTTTCAGCTCTACCAAAGCCTTGCCTTTCATAGTCAGTGTCGCATCGTTGTCGGGATTGATGGCAAGGGAATATTCGCTGCTCTCCAAGGCTCGCTCATAGGCTTCAGCTTGCATCTGTATCGTTCCGAGCCGGTTCCAGTAATCGTCGTTGTAGGGTTGTTCATCGATGAGTTGCTGCATGATTTTCTCTGCTAATGCATAGTCTTTTTCGTTCTCGGCGATGCGACATTCTTCAAGCCGATAACTGTGTTCTTTCTTCTCACTCGAACGCGCCAGCCACGCTTTTGCCTCGGGCGTATGGTCGTAGTTCAGATACATCGAGGCAATCATCTCTGCACAAGGATCGCGCTGGTCGTCGGGCAATCGGCCGTAGACTTCCTTGAGGAACGCCTCCGCCTCGGTGGTTTTATTTTCGTACAACAAAATGTCCAACTTCAGCAGCAGATAGTCTATACTGTTCTTGTCGACGATTTGGTTAGAATAGGTTTCGGCCTGTTTGGGGTCGTCGTTGTGATGGAGTGCCACGCGTCCTTTGAAGTATAATGGAGCACCTGAGCCCGGGTAGAGGTCGAGAGCGAGGTCAGCAATGGCGATGGCCTCGTCTGTCCGACCGAGACCGTCATAATAGTCGGCGATACAGCCTAACATGTCGGCATTGGGATAGTTACCGTCGTCCTGTTCTTTTGCCCTTTCATAGGCAGCCAGTCCTTCTTGGAACTCGGGACTTTTCCATAAATCATCTTCTTGCATCATAGTTTTATCTGTTTTTATAGGATCAATATTTAAACGACGAACCGCCGAGAAACTCTCGCAGTAGCGAGGTGGGTGGCAACGTTTTGTTGGGAATGGGTGCGAAATATCGCAAGAACTTGCGCAGGCGGTAGGCCTCTGAATACTCTTCACTCTTCTCCGGCACGAGTTCGAGCAGGGGTTCGGCCTGCGTTTTGATAACGGCTAATTCAAAGAGCATGGCGGTGTTGAACATCACGTCTGCGTTTTCCTGATAGGGGAATATCCACTTGTTTTCGCCTGCTCTCACGCTCGGCCAACGGCGAATCGTCTCTTGCGCCGAACATGCGCGGTACTTGTGGTCGCGAACGATGCGGCGCAGCAATCGGTTATCGGTGGTGGGGATGTAGTTGTGGTCGTCAAGCAGAATGGTGGTCAATGCCGAGGCATAGATTTTAAACTTATGGTCATCGGCAATGCGGTCTGTGAGCATGGGGTTCAGGGCGTGGATGCCTTCCACCACGAGTAGGTTATGCGCCTCCAACCGCAGCCGATTACCGCTCTTTTCGCTCCGGCCTGTTTGAAAATTGTATTTGGGAAGCTCCACCTCCTCGCCACGGAAGAGGGCGTTGAACTGTTCGTTGATGAGTGGGATGTTCAGGGCATGAATGCTCTCGTAGTCCAGCTCTCCATTCGCATCTTTCGGAGTTTCGGAGCGATTGAGGAAGTAGTTGTCGAGCGACACCTGTACAGGGCGTATGCCGTTGGTGAGCAACTGCACGGAGAGACGTTTGCAAAACGTGGTCTTTCCGCTTGAGGAAGGGCCGGCAATGAGCACCATTCTTACGCCCTTGTGTTCGGCAATGTCATCGGCAATGCGTGCTATTTTCTTCTCCTGCAATGCCTCCGAGACGTTGATGAGGTCGGTTGTCCACCCCTTTTGCACCGCCTCGTTGAAATCGCCTACCGTGCGCATGTTGAGGATTTTCTGCCATCGGTGGTGTTCTTGAAATATTTCGAACATCTTGTCTTGCTGTATGATGTCGCCCAGCCGCGAGGGGTCGTCGGCCGACGGAATACGCAGCAGCAGACCGTCATAATAGCGTTCGAGGCCAAACAGTCGCAGTTGCGAGGTATTGGTGAGCATGGAGCCATAGTAGTAATCCTTGTATCCATCAAGGTCGTAGTAGGCGGTATAGAGTGCCCCGATGCTGCGCAGGAGCTTCACCTTTGGCATATCGCCCACCGTCTCGAACATGCGGATAGCCTCTTCGGTGGTGGTTTCGTGGCGGCGCAAAGGCAGATGAGCATCCACGATTTCCTGCATTCGTCGGCGGATTTTGTCGGCATCAACATCGGTCACAGGGTGTCCGAGGTTCAGATTGCAGTAATAACCGTTAGACACGGGTATGTCTATCACCACCTCACTACCTGAATAGAGGTCGTGCACGGCCTTGCAGAGCACGAGGAACAACGTGCGCGTATAGGTGCGCAGTCCCGATGGTGAGGTGAGGTCGAGAAACTCTATATCCTTATTACGATACACCCGATAGTGCATGCCTTCCACTTTGTTATTTACCTTGGCACTCACCGGCCCGTGTTTCATTTCAAGTTTTGTGAATTGGAAAACGTCAGAAAGTGTACTTCCTATGGCTACGTTCAGAGTTTTTTTATTATTTTTGCAACGTATTTGTACTGTTTGTTTCATCATCGTTTTACGATTTAAGCGGTTTTGCGACGGTAAAGGTAAAGATTTTCTTTGAGAAGCCCAAACTATAAGGTATTACAATAGACAGAATTATGACTACGAGTGACTATTTACTCATTTTCTTCAAGATTGTCGGCTCATTGGCTCTTCTTATCTACGGAATGAAAGCCATGAGCGAAGCATTGCAGAAGATGGCGGGTTCGCAACTGCGCCACATTCTCGGCGCTATGACCACCAACCGCTTTACAGGCATGCTGACGGGCACGTTCATTACTTGTGCCGTACAGTCGTCGTCGGCCACCACTGTGATGACGGTTTCGTTTGTGAATGCCGGTCTTCTGACCCTTGCACAGGCCATCTCCGTCATCATGGGTGCCAACATCGGCACCACGCTCACGGCTTGGATTATGTCGTTGGGCTATTCGGTAGACTTATCTACCTTTGTCTTCCCCGCCTTTCTCGTAGGTATCGTGCTTATTTACTCGCGCAAGTTCCGCTACGTGGGCGACTTCCTCTTCGGTCTTTCCTTCATGTTTTTCTCTCTGGTGCTGTTGAGCACGACGGGTAAAGAACTGCGTCTCCAAGATAATCCCGATGTCTTACACTTTTTCGGTTCGTTCGATACCAACAGCTATCTCACCATCATTATCTTCCTGCTGATAGGCACCGTTATTACGTGTGTGGTGCAGTCGTCGGCTGCCGTCATGGCTATCACCATCCTGCTCTGTTCCACCGGCGTATTGCCCATCTATTTAGGCATTGCTTTAGTAATGGGAGAGAATATCGGTACCACGGCCACAGCCAATCTTGCGGCACTCGGAGCCAACACCCAAGCCCGACGGACTGCCCTCGCCCACTTGGTCTTCAATGTTTTCGGCGTGGTATGGGTGCTGTGTCTTTTCTATCCGTTCGTGCATACCGTATGCTGCCTTGTGGGATATAATCCCGAAGACCATAGCCTCACACAGGCACAACTCGCCGTAAAACTGCCCATTATCTTGGCAGCTTTCCATACGCTGTTCAACGTTACGAACACAGCGATACTCATTTGGTTTATCCCGCAGATGGAGAGGCTGGTATGCGCGCTCATCAAACCGCGCCGCAGCGAAGACGAAGAAGACTTCCGCCTACGCTTCATCCAAGCCGGTATCATGAAGACTCCGGAGCTTTCCGTACTCGAAGCACAGAAGGAGATCGGCTCATTCGGCGAACGCATCCACCGCATGTTCGGCATGGTTAGAGACCTCCTCGTGACCAAGGATGAGGCAGCCTTTGCCAAACTCTTCGCACGCATAGAGAAGTACGAAAGCATTTCCGACAACATGGAAATAGAGATTGCCAAGTATCTCGACAACGTGAGCGACGCTCACCTAAGCGATGAGACAAAGGCTAAAATACGCGCCATGCTCCGCGAAATATCCGAGATAGAGAGTATCGGCGACAGTTGCTACAACATCGCACGCATTATCAATCGCAAGATGAGCGGCAAAGAAGACTTCACCGATGAGCAATACCGCCACATCGGACAGATGTTTGAATTGGCCGACGATGCCCTCACACAAATGAAAGCTATGTTTGTTGCCCCCAGAGAGGAGCTGAACGCCAACCGTTCGTTCAACATCGAGAACGAAATCAACAACTACCGCAACCAGCTGCGAAGCCAGAATATCAACGATGTAAACGACCATAAATACACCTACGGCATGGGAACGCTCTACATGGATCTCATCAACGAATGCGAAAAATTAGGCGACTATGTTATCAACGTCGTAGAAGCGCGGCTTGGTGTGCGCCAGAAAACAGCTTAGTTCTCTGTATCAAAACACATTGTAGATAGGCATACGTTGCACTACAGCGTACCAAGGATATGCCCACCCGTTCAGCAAAGGGGATGCGTCGAAGTTCGGACGCATCCCCTTTTATACTAAACAGGTCATGAGATTTGGGCATACAAAAGCCGACCCACTCGGTATCAGCCGGTGGGTCGGACAGGTGGGACAAGTCCCGCAACATTATTTAATAACAAGCTTTTTCGTTATAACGTGCCCGTTGGAAAGGCGGTCTCTCTTGATATAAACGCCACTGTGAACCGGTTGCGTGACCATTCCGTCGAGCGTATAGTAGGTAGTGCTTACCACTTCGCCCGCCATTGAAGGAGCAGCGATGCCCGTGGTATAGGCTTCATAACCCTTACCTGCGAGCGATGACCCTGCCACAAGTGCCCATGAAGCTGTGCGTATAGCTGCCTTCTGAGTATCGTTTGAAGCAACGCCATAGAAACTTGTCGGGTTGTGGAAGTTGGTGTCTCCTACAGCACCTGCGATGGTGTTCACCACATTGTCGGCCTCGCTCGACCCATCAAAATAGCCAAGGTCAGCATCCACATTCGTATTGCGTCCGGCATTGTGCTGCACGGTGCAACTCGTAATCCGTCCGCCTCTGACGAAGATTCCGCCACCCTTGAAAGCGAGATTGTTGTAAACCACGGCACCGAATACCTCACCACCCTGATTGTAGATGCCACCGCCCTTGCCGCCTTCTGTAGCGCCATAGTCTTCGGTGTCGGCATGACAGCCAGCCACTACCACACGTTCGGCTTTCACGGTGTTGAAGAGGCCGCCACCATGAATGCCTCGACAGTCGAAGATATGGCTGTCGGTCATCGTACCTTGGTTATATACGGCTCCACCGGTAAAGGCATAACAGTCGGAGAAGCGGCATTGGCTCACTGTTCCGCCCACATTCACAAGGGCACCGCCGGCATCGAGTGCTACGCAATGTTCGAACTCACAGCGAGCTATCGTCACGTTGATGGCATAGACGGCACCGCCCAGGCCATTGCCGAAACTCGAATGGCTGAAGTTACGAGCGAAATAGCAGTCCTCTATAGATGCCGTTCCGCTACCTTCGAGACGCACAGCACCCCCTTGCGTATCGCTACTGCCGGTACTTTGTACGGTGAAGTAAGCACTGTTTTCCAACACTTTACAGGCTGCCAAATGTACATTGCCTTTGGCATAAAGTGCCCCGCCGGTAGCCTTCACTTTCCACACCATGGCGTTACCGCCCTTGAGCGTGAAACCGTTGATGACCGTCGCTTTCTCAAACTTCACGTTGGAGTAGAGAATATGGTTGCTGTTATTGGCCGTACCGGGTATGAGGTCTTTCTCTACACGCCACCCATAGCGATAGTTGGAGGCATACATCAGAGCGCGTTCCCACACGTCGGGCACATCGTCATCTCCGCTAAGGATGGTCTCATGCTCAAAATCGTAAGCCTTACCCGATGCAGCAAATGTGCGGTCGGCCTTGGATGTTTCCGTACCGGCAAAGCCACCGTAGAGCGATACACCCTCTTTCAGCGTAAAGGCACGTGAGTTTTTCTTGCTGCTATTGATGAGCTTCACGGGTTTGTAAGTGCCGGTGGCAATCCATATCTCATCGCCGGAAACGGCTTTCTCAAGCATATCGTCGATGCTTCCCGATGCCGTTGCCCACGAGGTGCCATCCCCTGTCGCACCGGCTTTCACATAGTGTACGGCAGCATGCGTCAACTGTACAGACATGGTCAATAGCATGGCCGAAGTAAGTAAAAGATGTTTCATAGTGTTTTGCTTTTATATGAGTATTAAGATTTTATCATAGGGTTGCGGAACACCTTTCCGCACTGTTTCCGGCTGCAAACGGCTGCCGGTCGGTAACGGAGCGTCATGTGTCGTTTCCACAAACCACATGGCGAAGATAAACATATTTTTCCGTACTGCAAAAGAAATACGACAATTTTCTTCTTTCTGCCGATGATGTAGATTGTCCTGTGCCGATATCTCCTTAAAAGGTTTTTTCCATTCGTAACTTTTCACCCCGTTTTTGTGATGATTCTTTACGCGAGTTCGGGATAAGAGAATCTTATCTAATCGCCCCAAAGAGGCGACAGTC
>ERZ772960.566-NODE-566-length-32723-cov-4.778560_pt1 | contig 32723 bp, 29 predicted proteins | sample MGYA00580678_ERZ772960 | MGnify/ENA primary metagenome ERZ772960 (study PRJEB29015, sample SAMEA2737930) | human oral metagenome | biome: human oral; feature: human-associated habitat; material: dental | place: China | collected 2059 ... | reverse complement strand
CGTCGCTCATCAGGTAGAGAAAGTTGTACTTCAGGTTGATGTTCACCAAATACGATTCGTTGATACCCATAGCGTGGGCTACGTGGATGGCAGGGTCGACGAGACTGATAAGGTTAACACTGACACCAGCCATATTCTTCTTATAGATCTGCCCGCCGGTAAACGTAAGTTTGAAACCTTCCATGTCGGTACCGGGCACGAAATAGAGATACTCGTTACTCTGGGTGGTGTAGGTTTCGTTGTAGGTGGAAAGACAAGCCGGAAAAGTGAGGGGTTCGTTGAGAGGATTCAGTTCGCCATCGTTCAACTTATCGCCACTGTAGGGAAGTTCAAAGGTGCAATCCTTAGGCAGCAAATTGGTCTTGTAGGCTTGCAGGCTGGCAGTGGTGGAGGCTTGAATAGGCATCCATCCGGTGAGATTGATACGCATGCGGCAGCCTACGTGGCTCATCTCGAAGTCTACGTACTGCGGGTCGGGCGTTGGCGTTACGGTATATTCGGTTTGGGCCAGCAAGGCCTTCTCGGCGTTGTCACGGGTAAGCTTCAATCCAATCGTGCCCATCGAGGTGGTGACTTTGGTCAGTCGGCTGTTGTGCAACACGAAGATGTAGTTGCCCGGGTCGAGACGTACACCTTTGCCCGGGCGGAACTTGCCGTCTTTCAGCGTGCCGGTGACTCGGGCTTTGAGGGTATAGCTAATGCCGGAACCTTGAAACACAAGCATCGTGTAGGTGTCGTCGTCGAGAACGCGGGTGGTCGGTGCTTGTGTTTTGGCTGTGTCGCGTTGCACGGTGACTTCAGCCAGCAGGTTGTTGCCTAAGTCTACGGTCTTGCGACTGATGATGTCGGGTTTCTGCGCGGCACGCGAGCCGGCCACATCCTTTTCAGCATTGAAATCCTTAACGTTTACCTTGAACTCGATGCTTTGCGTGATATCTATCTTACCCTTAGGGTCGTCGGGCACGTTGTCGTCGTTTTTGCTGCAAGCCGCCAGCATGGCCAGCAGTGCGAGGCTTAAAATGATTTTTGTCTTCATTGTGTCTGTTTCTTTTCTTACGTTAATAATCTTCTTCTTCGTCATCTTCCCACACGCCTTTCTTGGCCGGTGCCACGCTGCTTTCATCGCCGAAGAAGGCGGTGCCGCCCTCGTGGTTCTTTTCATCCCACGGGTCGGTGCTTGAGGGATTGTCGCCGTTGGGACGAACGGAGACGCAGATAAAACTCTCATTCTCTGTCTTGATGACCTCGCACTGCGGGGGCATGTAATACAGTCTTTTTACTTGTTTTTTGTTCATCGTTATCTGGTTTTAGTTAGATAAAAAAATACGGTTATTCTTGCCTTTCCGCACCTTGCAAACGGGCACGAAAAAGCGAACAAAGGGAACTCCTTGGAGCCCTTTGTTTATAGGGGATGCGACACGCTTCGCGCGCGCGTATGAAAAAGCGTTTAAAGTGTTATCCGACTGGCGGTGCGAATGTGTGTGTGTGTGTGTGTGTGTGTGTGTGTTACACTTTTTTCCGGTGTATGCAAATATAAAGCGTTAAAAGATGCAGAAAAACACACTTTTTCCTGCACCGCATTCATTGGGTTATGGTTTCCTATTCTTTGCATAGTGCCGGCAAAGGTAAGTATTTTATTTCAAATAGGCAAATATTACAATATATATAAGACAGATTTTTTCTTTTTACAATCCACATTTCCTCTTTAAAGCTCGGAGTTCTTGGGATGAGATACTTTCACGATCGGACTTGTCATAAATATAAAGCAGGCCTATTTCGGTTTCGTTAGCAGAAAGTAACAGTGTGAGGGTGATAACACGTGCACCACCCCGTTTCCCTGAAGCCTTCGATTTAATGGCAAGTCGTATCTTTCTGAATCCATCGCCAAGGTCGGTGCCTAAGGTAGGGTTAGCTTGTAATTCTCCTGCAAGGTGAATCAGATCTTGTTTCAACGATTTATAATGCTTGGCAAGCCGTTTTGCTTCGCGTTCAAAAGGCGGAAAGGTTACGATTTTATAGTTCATAGAGGAATTCTTCTATGGGTTTTCCTACCATCTTTCCCTCTCGTATTTTTTTTGCTGTGCGGAAAGCTTCTTCCAGTCCTGCAAGAATTTCTGCTTTGCTCATCGTGTCTTTTCCCTCTGTTTGTGCATCTTGAGCAATGAGTTCTTTTATCCGTACAAGAATACCCACATCTTTTATGTCGAGTATGCGGCGGATAAGGTTGTTTTGTTCCATCTGTAAGTTTACTGCACTCATGGTTTTTAATGTTTCTATTGATTAATGAACAAAGATAGCTTTTTTTAATGAATTATGCAAATGTTCATGGTGCAACTCGGTATTTGTCGTCTGCATATTATCCTCTTAATTCCAGCAAAATGACATTTTCAACGTGGGGCGTATGGGGAAACATATCGACGGGTTGCACTACCGTTACTTTGTATTGGGCATCCATCAAAGCGAGGTCTCGCGCCTGTGTAGCGGGGTTACAACTGACGTAGACAATACGTTGCGGAAGCGTATTAAGAATGGTCTGCACTACATCGGGATGCATACCGGCACGGGGTGGGTCGGTAATGACGACATCCGGACGGCCATGCTCAGCAATAAAGGTTTCCGTAAGAATATTTTTCATATCGCCGGCATAGAACAATGTGTTGTCGATACCGTTGATTTGTGAGTTTACCTTGGCATCTTCAATGGCCTCGGACACATACTCGATACCGATGACTCTGCCGGCATTGCGTGCTACGAAATTGGCAATGGTGCCCGTACCGGTGTAGAGATCGTATACCAATTCGCTACCGGTAAGTCGGGCAAGATCACGAACCACGGAATATAGGTGATAGGCTTGCTCGGTATTTGTTTGGTAGAAACTCTTGGGACCGACCTTGAAGCGGAGGTCTTCCATCGTTTCGTATATATGGTCTTTACCTTTATATAATTGCAGTTGCAGGTCGCCGAAAGTATCATTGCCTTTTTGATTGTCTACATATAGCAAGGAAGTGATTTGCGGGAAGCACCGAGCGAGGTGCTCCATCAATGCCAAAGCCTTTGCTTCGTCGCCGGTCTCATCGTAGTGGAACTGCACAAGTACCATCCATTCGCCCGTATTCGAGTTCCGAATCATGATGTCGCGCAACAGGCCGTGTTGCGCCCGCAAGTCGTAGAACGAGAGATGCGCGTCAATGGCGAAATCGCGGATGGCATTTCTGATCTCGTTATGCAGGTCGTCCATGAGCAGACACTTTTCTATGGGAAGAATCTTATCGAAAGCGCCGGTGATATGAAATCCGATGGCATTCATATTGTCGAACGTCTCGCCGGAGGAAATCTGATGAGGGGTAAGCCAACGTCTGTTGCTACATCCGAACTCCAATTTATTGCGATAGGCCTGCTTGTGCACGGAACCCATAATAGGTCGAAAGGCCGGCAACTCAAGCTTACCGATGCGCGTTAATTGGTCGTAAACTTGCTGTTGCTTGGCTTTCAGTTGCTCTTCATACGGCAGATGTTGCCATTTACATCCTCCGCAGAAGCCGAAATGGCTGCACATCGGCTCCACGCGCATATCGCTGCGTTTAATAAAGCGCACGATCTCGGCCTCGCAATAACGGTGTTTCTTTTTGCGTACCTGCAAGTCTACCACGTCGCCGGGTGCGGCAAAAGGCACGAACACCACTTTGTCGTCGATTCTCGCCAAGGCTTTTCCTTCTGCTGCGATATCGGTAATCGTCACATTCTCTAATAGTGGGAGCAATTTCTTCTTTCTCGCCATCAGTCCATTTGTTTTGCGTGCAAAGTTATGTATTTCTCAAGACATAAACGAACGGCCGTCTCTTTTTGATGGCATCGAAAAGTAAATAAAAATATATTGCTGTCCGGTAAAACTTAAATAGCATATCAACTACGAGAAGGATACGTGTCTTTCTATCATTCTATAGATAACTTGTACAGAGTAGATTGACAACGAGTAAAATTGTCATCCGCCGGTGCGGATGATAGGAAATAACAAAAAAATTGTCATCCGCCGGCGCGGATGACAGAAAATAATCAAAAATTTGTCATCCGCCAGCGCGGATGACAGAAAAAACTCGTTTGAATTTCATTCCCTAACTCTTATACGGAAAAGGTTTACCGGACAGCAATAATAAAAATAGTACCAGCATGCTGCAATAACCGTGGAAATAGGTAACTTTGCACACATCATAAAAAAACGGACGACATGAAACTATCGGAACTTAAGACCGGAGAGAGCGGCATCATTATCAAAGTGGTGGGACATGGTGGATTCAGAAAGCGCATTGTGGAAATGGGCTTTATCAAAGGGCAACGCGTGGAAGTGATGCTCAACGCTCCACTGCAAGACCCTGTGAAATACAGAATTATGGGTTATGAAGTGTCGCTCCGTCGAAACGAGGCAGAAATGATAGAAGTGGTAACAGCCGAGAAACAATCTGCTGAAGCCGTCGATGAAGAGAACCGAACACCAACGCCTGCAATGCAGGAGCCACACCTTTCCGACGATACACTACGGGAAGAGGCACACGAACGCAGCCGTACCATCAACGTAGCGCTCGTGGGCAATCCCAACTGCGGTAAGACCTCGCTCTTCAACTTTGCATCGGGTGCTCACGAACGCGTGGGCAACTACAGCGGCGTCACTGTAGACGCAAAAACCGGGCACGCCACTTTCGAGGGCTACCGGTTCAATCTTGTAGACCTGCCCGGCACATATTCGCTCTCGGCCTACTCGCCCGAAGAGCTTTACGTGAGGCGACAAATTGTGGACGAAACACCCGACATCATCATCAACGTCATCGACACGAGCAATTTGGAACGCAATCTTTATCTCACCACACAGCTTATCGACATGGACATCCCCGTCGTATGTGCCCTCAATATGTACGACGAGGCCGAGGTGCGCGGCGACCATATCTCGCCCAAAGAATTGGGCAATCTGCTCGGCCTGCCTATGGTACCTACTGTATTTCGTACCGGCCGTGGCGTAAGGATGCTCTTCCATACTGTCATCGGATTGTACGAAAGCCTTTATACGAATGTATCGGCCGAAAGACCGCGCCCATGGACACCCTCGTTCCGTCATATCCACATCAACCATGGCGCATATATCGAGCAGGCCATCAGCCGCGTCCAGCAAGAGATACGCGCCGACGAGGCTGTACCCTCGCGCTTCTCTACCCGCTACCTGTCTATCAAACTGCTCGAAGGCGACACCGATGTAGAAAACCGAGTGCGCACCCTTCCGCAAGCATCAGCTATCCTGCATGCTCGCGACGAAGAGGCCGAACGCATTCGTCACGACACGGGCGAAGACAGCGAAACGGCTATCATGGATGCCAAATACGGTTTCATTCACGGCGCACTGCAAGAAGTGGGTTACGCGAGAGGACGAAAGAAAGACACCTATCGCACCACCCATCGACTCGATGCCATTATGACGAATAAGTATATCGGTTTCCCCATCTTCCTGCTGCTACTCTATCTCATGTTTGAAACAACGTTCACATTGGGCGAATATCCCAAGAGCTGGATAGAAGACGGCGTGGCTGCCCTTACCGCATTACTCAACGCGCATCTGCCGGCAGGCCCCGTGAAAGCAATGCTCGTAGACGGCGTGCTTGGAGGTGTTGGCGCTGTCATCGTCTTCCTGCCTCAAATTCTTATTCTCTACGGATTTATCTCTTTCATGGAAGACTCGGGTTACATGGCACGCGCCGCTTTCATCATGGACAAACTCATGCACAAGATGGGACTTCACGGCAAATCGTTCATCCCGCTGATTATGGGATTCGGCTGCAATGTACCTGCCATCATGGCCACGCGTACCATCGAAAGCCGCATCAGTAGGCTCATTACCATGCTCATTTTGCCCATGATGAGCTGCTCGGCACGCCTGCCTATCTATATCATGATTACCGGCACGTTCTTCGCCGTCCGCTATCGCTCACTCGTGCTTATCTCGCTTTACGTCGTGGGCATTCTGCTGGCTGTCGCGATGAGCCGCATTTTCCGCCGGTTCCTCGTTACAGGCGAAGATACGCCTTTCGTGATGGAATTGCCACCCTATCGCTTCCCCACCGGTAAGGCCATCGCTCGCCACACATGGGAGAAAGGCAAACAATATCTGCGCAAAATGGGAGGTATCATTCTCGTGGCAAGTATCGTGGTATGGGCATTGGTCTATTTCCCCCACGACGACAGTCTTTCACTGCCCGCACAGCAAGAACAAAGCTATATAGGCAGATTGGGCAAGACCGTGGAGCCAGCTTTCCGCGCACAAGGTTTCGATTGGAAGCTCGACGTGGGACTGCTTGCCGGTGTTGGTGCCAAAGAGATTGTGGCCTCTACCATGGGTGTTCTCTACAGTGGCGACGAGAGTTTCGCCGCCGACGAACAATACAGTGCCGATACCGAGAAGTACACCCATCTGCGCCGACAGATGCTATCCGACGGAATCACCCCGCTTGCCGCATTCTGCTACCTGCTCTTCGTACTCATCTATTTCCCGTGTATTGCCACCATCGCCGCCATCAAGCATGAGTCGGGTTCGTGGCGCTGGGCACTCTTTGCCGCATTCTACACAACAGCCTTGGCATGGATAGTCAGTGCAGCCGTCTATCAAATAGGAAACCTCTTTTTATAGGATTTTCATGTCGCAAGGCGAACAGAAAGTTTAAAAGTCAAAGAAGTGCAGGAATGCCGCACGCTGAAGCTCAAAAGTTATATTTTATGTATTTAAGAGCTATGGTATGACAAGGTAAAGGCATCGCTTGGAAAAAGCAAGACTGACTGTACACGTTTGTACAACTAACTATTCACCGCATACAGGTACAAAAAGAAGAGGGTGTGTTCATTTTGACACACCCTCTTCTTTCGTTTTCGTAGTCCAAGAATAATTTATTCTAGCGTTGCGGCAGATGCTTTAATCCAAGAATAATTTATTCCGGCGTTGCGGCAGGTGCTTTAATCCAAGAATAATTTATTCCGGCGTTGCGGCAGATGCTTTAGTCCAAGAATAATTTATTCTAGCGTTGCGGTAGGTGCTTTAGTCCAAGAATAATTTATTCTGGCATTGGGGGTGGTGCTTTAGTCCAAGAATAAATTATTCTGGCATTACGCTCAATCAAACAAAGAGAGTAGAGAGTGTGTTCATTTTGACACACCCTCTACTTGTTCATCCTTTAGGGAGTTACCCTATCGTGATTTCGCGAGCAATCTTCGGCTCCTCTTTCACTGTCTTAGGCAATACTACGGTGAGCACGCCATCATTTACATGGGCTTCTATCTTCTCTTTATCTACATCTTCGGGAAGAATCAACGTCTGTTCGAACTTGGAATAGGAAAATTCACGACGCAGATAATGAGCTTTTGAATCCTCGTTCTTTGTCTCGCGACTGTTTTCCATCTTAATAGTTAAGTCGCCATCAGCATTGATTTTCACACTGAAATCCTCTTTCTTCATACCCGGTGCTGCAAGTTCAACGGTGTATTCATTGTCTGAAACTTTTACGTTGATGGCCGGTGCAGTAGCATTTGCCTTCGGCATGTTATCGGTATTGAAGAAGTCATTGAAGAGACTTGGCATCCATACGTTTCTATAAGCTGGTATCATCATTATTACCTCCTAATTTGTTTTAGTTAATTGTTTGTTTTAATGTTTACAGTTACACTTGCTGATACACAAACTCCATACCGATGCCATTACACACGACATTCTGACGCAATATAAGTCATTTTGACACATTCGGTCACTATGATAAACAAAAAACAGAAGAGTTCGGTTATCCGCCGAACTCTTCTGTCTCTTAAAATGAGCGTATAACTTAAATACTGCAAACTTTACTCTGCACTAACTCCTTCTGAGGTTTGCAAAGTCTCCTCGAAATCGGTGATACCGGTTTTCGACAAGATATTATACCACTGCAACAACTTTCGGATGTCGCTGTCGTGTACACGCTCTCTGTCGAAATTGGGTAAGACATCGCCGAAATATTCATGAAGTGTCTTTGCCGAACATTTCCGGAAATCAATAGAACAAGGTTTACTTTCCTCCTTATCACGGATTTTTGCCAATACTTCTCGCAAAGGCACATCGTCAGCGTCTGTATAAATAGCAATGTCTGTAAGGCTTGTAACACGGTCTGAAGCAAATACGGGTAAACGCTTATGCGTGTCGTCAAGAGCCTCAACAATGAGATTCATTTTGCCTCGAGACACAAGTTTGTAAAGTCCCGGCTTTCCCGCTACTGATAGAATTGTCTGTAACATGTTGTTTGATGGTTATATTTTAATTATTTTCAGTAAATGATTTAATTGCTTGCGAACATCTTCTTGACCGTCGTTCACAATGTTATAATCGGCACGTTTCACCACTTCTTCCTGTGGAAGTTGCCTATTCATCCATTGTAAGACATCTGCTCGGGAGATGCCGTCGCGTAGCATAACCCGCTCAATGCGTTTTTCCAACGGTGCGGAGACACAAACTACGCAATCGGCCAATCGGTCGAATCCACTTTCATAAAGTATCGCACATTCCATCCACGTCGCACCCGAAGCGATGAAGTCTTCAGCTACTGCCGGATGTACGATGCTGTTTACGGCTCTTGCATGGGCTTCTGACTCCATGAGAAAATGGGTCAGCAGTTGCTTGTTCAACACATTATTAATATATAACTTTGTGCCGACAAGCTGCCGAAGTTGTGACATCAAAACCTCGGAGGTACACATTAACCGCTTGGCAGCAGCGTCGCAGTCATATACTTCTATGTCCTGCTCAGATAGTAACCTACATACGTATGACTTACCGCTACCAATTCCTCCTGTTATCGCTACTGTCATGAGATAAGAAAGATATCATTGTTGTTCGATAAGATAATCTAATTCCGTAATGTCTAATCGAGATTTCGATACACCATGGGGTACGGAACGGATATAAGGCTTACACTTTTCTGAAGTATTTTTCTGCAATTCAAGGTAATCTACCACAACTTTGAACTCTTCGGGACGTATCTTTCTAAACATACTTGCACCTACAATAAAGCGTACTTTCACACGCGAGGGGAAAGTGCGAAGTATTTTTCCAGCCGGTATATTCACGGCACTAACGGGAACTTCAAAACTTTCTTCGGTAAGAATGTCAGGATAGAGTGTCATCATTACTTCGGAAGGCATTATCTTAGCCTTAGGTATCTTCTTGAGTCGAATCTTTCTGACAATGGTATCGGTGAAGTTTGTGATATTCAACGTTTCTGAAGAAACATAACGAATACTGTCTAACAGACGAGGTGAGGCATATACTGTTACACTGTCCGGCCAGAAAGAGGTACGCGACAGATAATAACTCACACCAGGCATAACATGTCCTGACAGCTTCACAGGCACCCGCTTGTTAAGTCCATAATTGTAGTAGTAGTCCCATTTATCAGGCTTCATACTTGTAATTCTTGTAGAAGTGTACAGCATTGAGTAAATCATACGCTGCAATTCGGTCGAAGAGACACTACCTTTCTCGGTTGTTTTCGTATAAGTAGCAAAGTTGATATTGAGTGGCAGAATGCGATTACCATAGAAATAAGGTACTAAACTGAACCCTTTATCTTTGACTGTTACACGTAAAGTATCGTCGGTCTCATTGGTTATTACGACGTTTTTAGGCACATTCACCAACCTAATAGGAATATACAGTTCTTTTTCCACAATGTCATTGAGTTTGAGAAGAAGCCAGAAACTTCCACTTAAGGCTAAGAAGAACAAAAAAATCAGAAACTCCTTGTTCAACATATTGAACAAGAAATCCCTGACTCTACTGCATATTTTCAAAAGTCGTGACTGAACCATCGACTTTGTTTTATTTATTCTGCGTTTGAGAAGTTGATGCATCTGCAAATACAGAAGCCTTGTCTACACGAATAACCGTACCTCGAGCTATTTCAACTTCTACCTGATTGGTTTCAGTATCGACATGCTTTACAATGCCATAAATACCTCCGCCGGTAACAACTTTCGCTCCTTCCGCTAGCGAGTTTTGGAAAGTACGGATTTCTTTTTGCTTTTTCTGTTGCGGACGAATCATAAAGAAATAGAAGATAGCAAAAATTGCCACCATCATAAGAATCATTCCCGTGCCGCCACCTTGTGCTTGTGCAGCTAATAACATTGATGTATTCATTGCTTTTATTTTTATTTTGTATTTTCGTCTTGAGTTGGTTTATCAATAGATTTTTGTGCTTTCTGTTTCGGCTCACCTATCGGCTTCAATAATTTTCCCGTATCTATCAGGTAACGCGCAATGGCATCGAGCATACCGTTGATATAGCCTCCACTTTTGGGAGTACTGTATAATTTGGCCAACTCCACATATTCATTGATTGTAACAGATATTGGGATATTAGGGAAAGTGAGCATTTCGGCGATAGCAATCTGCATAATAACGACATCCATATAAGCCAATCGGGAAAAATCCCAATTACGGGAGGTTTCACTCATATAATGCTGATATTGGTCGGCATTGAGGATGGTTGCACGGAAGAGTTTGCACGCAAAGGTTTTATCTTCGGGGTCTTTATATTCCGGCAATAACTCTTGCTTTGTCGTATTTTGAGGATCAAAACGCTTAATGGTCTTTAGTACGAATGTATCAACGATCTCTTTATCATCATTCCAATAAAGGCTTTTCTCTTCGAGTAACGCGTCAATATCGTCATTATCTTGAATGAATTGTTTGTAGAGTTTACGCCAAATTTCACGATCGCCCTCATAAGAGTTGTCTGTATCGGCCATATAGTCACGATAGACCTGGCTTTCTTCTATGCAGGCATATAGTTTTCGCACCAGATCTATATTATCCTCCCATACTTGTTTTTGTTCGGAAACGAAGTCATTAAGCATCTTGTTCTCTTCTAATTGGAGAGCAAATTTATTCTCTGCAAACTTCTGAGACGGCATTTCCGTACCCTCTCGCTGTGCACGCGCTATGGCTATCTCCACGTGTTGGCGCGCTATTTTGGTGATAGCAACGATTAAATCAAGTAGGTAATTATAAAGGTCATATGCTTTTGAGAGACTGAACAACAATTCTTTCTCGGAATTGTCAATATTTCGATTACCATTTTGATAATATGCGTAGGTTAACTGAACCACTTTGATTCGTATGAGTTCTCGATTAATCATCAATAAATACCTCTAAATGTTTAGTCTGTTCCTTTGTTTTGCCACATGCAAAAGTAGTAAAAAATACCTTGTCGGACAAGAGAAGCTATCTTTTTTTTTCTACGTTTTTAAGAGAAACCTTGCGGGAGTTGATGAAAATATTTACCTTTGCAACGCTTTTTGAGCGCATCAATAATGAAAGATTTTCGTGTGATGGCGAATTAAGGCAACAATCATTAATTAACAACTTAATTTAGAGTAACACATTATGAAAGAAATTAATGTATCAGGACAGGTAAGAACTGACCTCGGTAAAAAGGCTTCAAAGCTGTTGAGAAAAGAAGGATTGATTCCCTGCAATCTTTATGGTGAAGCAAGAAACGAAAAAGGGCTACCCGAAGCATTCTCGTTTGTTATCCCTATGGTAGACCTTCGTAAGGTGGTGTATACCCCGCACATTTATGTTGTCAATATCGACATCGATGGAAAGGTGCACAAGGCTATTTTGAAAGAATTGCAATTCCATCCCGTAACAGATGCACTATTACACGTGGATTTCTATGAAATCAACGAGGAGAAAGACATCACGGTAGGTATTCCTGTTAAGCTGACAGGCTTGGCACAAGGTGTACGCGATGGTGGACGCATGAACCTCTCTATCCGCAAGATAAATGTACGTGCTCCTTACAAGCGTATTCCCGAGCAGTTGGAAATAGATGTTACACCGCTGCAAATTGGAAAAAGCATTAAGGTAGGACAACTCAACTTCGAAGGGTTGGAGATTGTTACGAGCAAAGAAGTCATCGTATGCTCCGTGAAGATGACCCGTGCTGCTGTAGCCGCTGCTGCCGTATCTGGCCAAGAAGAACAGCAAGAAAACAAAGGAGAATAATTTCGCCGATGGATAAATATCTGATTGTAGGCTTGGGAAACCCCGGCATAGAGTACGAGGGGACACGCCACAATACCGGATTCATGATATTGGATGCCTTTGCTAAGGCATCCAATTCTGTTTTTGAAGACCGACGCTACGGCTACATTACGGAAACTTCGGTCAAAGGACGGAAATTGATTCTGTTGAAACCTACAACATTCATGAATCTTAGCGGTAACGCCGTGAGGTATTGGATGAACAAGGAACACATCGAACTTTCACGTCTATTAGTGATTTCCGACGACCTTTCATTGCCGCTTGGTACACTACGCCTAAAAGGAAACGGCAGCAACGGAGGGCACAATGGGCTGGGAAACATTCAATCGGTCTTAGGCACACAGCAATATGCCCGTCTCCGTGTAGGCATCGGCAACGACTTTCCACGAGGCATGCAGGTAGATTGGGTGCTTGGGAAATACAGTCATGAAGAGATGGAAACGTTACTGCCACGCATAGAAACAGCAGGAGAACTCATTAAAAGTTTTGCTTTATCAGGGCTTGATGTAACGATGAATCAATACAACAAGAAAAGTTGATACGACAATGGAAGCACGCATAGACAAATGGTTGTGGGCGGCACGTATTTTTAAGACGCGTTCCATTGCTGCCGATGCCTGCAAGAACGGACGTGTAAGTATCAACGGAACGACGGCAAAGCCCTCGCGCACGGTGAAGGAAGGCGATACCATCAGCGTAAAGAAAGCTCCTGTAGTCTATTCATTCCGCATACTTCGCCCCATAGAACAGCGTGTAGGTGCCCGGTTGCTGCCCGAGATTTACGAGAACGTGACCGACCCACAACAATACGAACTACTCGAAATGAGCCGTATCAGCGGGTTTATAGACCGAGCCCGAGGCACCGGTCGACCGACAAAAAAGGAGCGGCGCGCCCTTGATACCTTCACTGCCCCTACCCTATTCGGATTCGACGATACCGGCGAAGGCTGGGACGAATAACTGCACATTTCAAAAAAAAAAACGACGATATGAAACACATTGCCATCTTCGTGTCGGGCAACGGCACCAACTGCGAAAACATCATTCGCCACTTTGCCCACTCAGCTACTGTACGCGTGTCGCTCGTGGTGAGCAACCGCGCAGATGCCTACGCACTCGTCAGAGCCAAGCGTTACGACATTCCCTGCGCTGTGATGCCGAAGGCCGACTTCAACAACGAGCAAAAGCTCACTGCCCTGTTGCAGCAACACGACATCGACTTCATCGTCTTAGCCGGTTTCCTGCTTATGGTGCCTCATTTTCTCATCGCCCGTTATCCCCGTGCCATCATCAACATCCACCCTGCCCTGCTGCCCAAGTTCGGCGGCCGCGGCATGTACGGTCACCATGTACATGAGGCAGTGAAAGCTGCGGGCGAACACGAAACCGGTATGACTGTGCATTGGGTGAGCGATGAATGCGATGGCGGCGACATCATAGCCCAGTTCCATACACCACTCTCACCCGATGATACTCCCGACGACATTGCCGCCAAAGAACACATCTTGGAGCAAAAATATTTCCCGTTTGTCATCGAAAAAGTGCTTGAAGGAATCGAAGAAATGAAGTGAGGGTCACTTTTGCGGTTTTGTAGATTATAAGTTCCACTACGCGAAGTGCAAATAGTCTCTGCTATTAAAAGCGGACGATGAAAGAAAGTGAGCAAGGCCGTGAAAGCGAAGGTAGACGGAATTTCGCACACAAAATTGCTTCCCGACAACCCGCGGATGGAATTTTGCATACGAAATTACTTCCCGACAATCCGCAGACGGAATTTTGCACACGAAATTCCCTCCCGACGCATTTTGCGATTTAATGATTGACCACGCCCATGGAGAGTTTGCCTGCAAAAGAGATGGCAACGTCTACCAAATAGCTGCTGGGGTCGTCGGGCATGCAGATGGCTGCTGTAAAATGAATGCCTTGAGGGTTGATATGCAGGAATGTCATATCGCTGAAAATACTCTGCCGTAGAAAGTCGGACGGTATTTGGCGCCGGAAGTCTGTTTTTCGGAAGTCGCGAGAGAAGAGTTTCTTTGCGCCACAGAACACTGCGATATGAATAATATTGTCGTAATAAACGTTGTCTACCTCCACCCCATCGTCGTTGTAGGTGGTCTTGAAAACTTTGTAAGTGGTGGGGTTGATTTGCACGTAAAGATGATAACGTTTATCGCCATAGGTAACCACGGTGTCGCGCTTAATCAACGTTTTTTGATTGATGGCCTGCGGACGTTTGTGGGAAAAGAGGAATCGGTCGTTGGTATTCTCGCTTTTGACGAGCTTCACGAGGTCGCCGTTACCATTTTGAAAGTAAAAGAGATGGGGCGCCTGCTTGATGATGACGTATTTTATCGTATTTGCTCCTATCATCCAAAGGGAATCTCCCACAATCATGAATCTTGCGGGTTGGCTGGTGGAATCGGTATAATAAATGGAATCGCCCTTAGCCATGAATGCCACTTCTTCATCGTCTTCGTTGAGCCAAATACCTTGCAACAGTTGCTTGGCCTCTCGGTTCTCGACGACGTCTTGCCTGTTGCCACCACCCTTTCCTCTGCACCCCCAGAGGATGGCTGCGCAGCACAGGAACAGAATAAAAGACTTGTTTGCTTTCATGTTTTGGTGTTGATAGAGGGCTTTATTTTCCGATGCAATGGTATTGGAATCCGGCTTCAGAGAGTTCTTCGGCATCGTAGATATTGCGCCCGTCAATGAGGAGACGGTGGTGCATCAATCGACCGATAGCTTCCCAACTCGGCAGGCGGAATTCTTTCCATTCGGTCAGCAGCAGCAGGGCGTCGGCTCCCACAGCAGCGTCGTACATATCGCGGCAATACGTCACGTGCTCCCCTACCCTGCGCCGGCATTCGTCCATGGCGATGGGGTCGTAAACGCGTATGCGACATCCGGCATGGAGGAGTTTGTCGATCATGACAAGAGCAGTAGACTCGCGCATGTCGTCGGTCTCGGGTTTGAAAGAAAGTCCCCACAGAGCAATGGTTTTATCTTGCAGTCCGTCGCGACCATAGATGCGGATGAGTTTCTCGAAAAGAATGCTCTTCTGTCTCTTGTTCACACGCTCCACAGCTTGCAGCACCTCCATGGGATAGCCCTTATCGGCAGCCGTTTTGATAAGCGCCTTTACATCTTTCGGGAAACAAGAGCCGCCATATCCGCATCCGGCATAAAGGAACTTACGACCGATACGAGTGTCGCTGCCGATGCCTGCACGTACGCTATTGACATCAGCCCCCACGAGTTCGCACAAGTTGGCAATGTCGTTCATAAAAGAAATGCGTGTTGCCAACATGGAATTGGCGGCATACTTGGTCATCTCGGCGCTGGGAATATCCATGAAGATGATACGAAAGTTATTGATGAGAAAAGGTTTGTACAGCTTGGTGAGCAGCTTTTTGGCACGTTCGCTCTCTACTCCCACCACGACGCGGTCAGGGCTCATGAAGTCTTTGATGGCATTACCTTCTTTCAGAAACTCCGGATTGCTGGCAACATCGAAAGCTACGTTTACGCCTCGGCGGTCGAGTTCGGCTTGTATCGTTTCTTTTACGCGTTGCGATGTGCCTACAGGAACTGTGCTTTTCGTCACGACTACGATGTATCTTTCAATACTTTCACCGATGGTCTTAGCCACCTGCAACACATATTGTAAGTCTGCCGAACCGTCGTCGTCGGGCGGAGTACCCACAGCAGAGAAGACAATCTGTTGCTCGTTGATAACTTCGTGCAGGTCGGTCGTAAACTTTAACCGCCCGGCTTTCACGTTTTTCATGACCAACTCGTCAAGTCCCGGTTCATAGATGGGAATGTCTCCTTGTTGCAGACGCGCAATCTTCTGTGCATCCACATCAACGCAAGTAACGATGGCTCCGGTATCGGCAAAACACGCACCTGACACCAACCCTACATAACCGGTTCCCACTACTGCTATATTCATGCTCGTTTGGGTAATACTATATATAATGGTGAACGTTAGTCGAACAGTTCGCTATCCCGTAGTCCTCCAGCTGATAAGTCTTTCTGGCTTGCCATGATTTCCTTTTCGCTTATCGGCCAAGGGATGGCAATATCGGAATCGTTGAAACGGATGCTCGCTTCGGCCTGCGGGGCATAGGCTGCATCAACTTTATAGGTAAACACGGCCTCATCGCTCAACACGAGAAAACCGTGGGCGAAACCTTTGGGAATAAAAAATTGCCGTTTGTTTTCGTCATTCAATTCCACCATGACGTATTGACCGAACGTAGGAGAACTTTTACGAATATCTACCGCCACATCAATGACACGTCCTTTGATGACGCGCACCAACTTGGCTTGTGAGTATTCTCCTTTCTGATAATGCAGTCCGCGCAACACGCCATAAGAAGATTTCGATTCATTGTCTTGAATGAATGTCACTTTCCCGACGTTTTGCTCAAACTCTTCCTGCTTAAATGCTTCAAAAAAATAGCCTCGTTCATCGTAAAAAACCTTGGGCTCGATGATAAACACGCCATCAATCTTCGTTCGTATAAACTTCATCGCTTCTTATTGAATCTAATGCGATGCAAATATACTCAGAATAATCATAATAAAAGAAGCTCTCATCTTTTTTTTGCCGAACGGAATGTTTTATTTGGGTAATTCATGGAAAAAGCGTATTTTTGCATTCGTGATTGAATTAGACAGACATATTGAGATACTGCTTTTAAGCAATGACTGCGTGATTGTTCCAGACTTCGGAGGCTTTGTTGCACATCGTGTGCATGCCCGCTACGAAGCTATTGACCGTATGTTTTTGCCACCTTACCGTACCCTCGGATTCAATCCGCAATTACGACTCAACGACTCTTTGCTGGTGCTTTCCTATATGGATGCCTATGACATCAGCTATCCCGAAGCCATCACACGAATCGAACACGAAGTGGAAGAGTTGCAGCAATGTATAGCCGACGAGGGGCTGTATGAGCTGAACGACCTCGGCACCCTTTCCCTCAATGAAAATGGGAGCTACGATTTCGTTCCCTGCGAGGCCGGTGTACTCACGCCCTCCTTTTATGGATTAAGCGGTTTCGAGATGCCACTGCGCTCCGACTATTCAGCAGAAAACCTTTCTGAGAAAACCTTTGTTGCTTCCGTTCCTCTGCCTGAAACGCCCAAAGTCATGCACGCTGTGGAAGAGTTATCGGACAACGATGAACTCGAAAGTGAGGACGACAACGATGGACGTATCAGTATCAAATTGAGCGTGCTACGCAATATGGCTGCCGCTATTCTCATACTTGTGGCCTTTTTGCTTGTGGTAGAACCTTTCGGAAACGACAGCCGACAGTACTTGGCTAAGAGTTATTTCGATTTCAATCTGCTGAAAGAACTGATGCCCACCGAAGTTCATACTGATACCCCTCATATGAATATTGTTTCTAAGCCGGCAGCTACGTCCTCAAAAGTCTCTTCCCATGCCACACCGGCCAAAGAGGAGCATCACGGATTCTATACGATTGTGCTGGCGAGCCATGTGACAAAAACCAATGCCCGCTGCTTTGTGAAGCAATTACACAAACAGGGATTCAATGCCGCCAACATCTGCATACAACGCAAACGAGTAAAAGTGATTTACGGCACGTTTGCCACCGAGTCCGAAGCCCGTACAGAACTGAATAAGAAGCAAGGTTACAGCGATTTCAAGGAAGGCTGGATTACTTTTATACGCCCGTAACTACGATTTGCCTGATAGCAAACATTCTCCCCTTATATTTTAATGAAACGTATCAAATGTCCCAAATGCGACCACTATATCATATTTGATGAAACAAAATATGTAGTTGGTCAGTCCCTCGTGTTTCAATGCGATGAATGCGGAAAGGAATTCGGCATACGTATCGGTGTGTCAAAAATGCGCAATATGCAGAAAGACGAGCATCCCGACGAGCTGGCCAATGAGGGTGGCTGTGGCTCTATCGTTGTCATAGAAAATACGTTTCACTACAAACAAGTGCTGCCTCTGCACATGGGAGACAATGTTATCGGTCGATACGTGAAAGGCACCAAAGCCGGTATTCCTATTGAGACGGCCGACCCCAGCATCGATATGCATCACTGCATTATCAATGTCAGCCGCGAAAAGAACGGACGGTTGAAATATATTCTGCGCGATGCCCCCAGCTATACCGGCACCTTTGTAGACAATGTCATATTGAGAGACCGCGAACGTCGCATCATCACCGACGGCACACTCTTCACCATCGGAGCAACCTCTGTTATTCTCCGTGCTGCAGAATCTTCTTCCATGTAACGCTATAACCTATTTTCGGGCTTTCCCGAAACTCTCATTTCCCACTATCACTTTTCTTCTTTCTCTCTGCGATATTCGCCAAGCCATAAAAAACATAGATGGTTATGGATTTATCGCAGATTTTTTTGTACTTTTGTCCCGCTACGACAAGAAGTGACAGACAATGACAGACGAAAGTATCAAATCAACCGTGCGACAGATTCTTACCAACTATCTGGAAATGGAAAACCGTAGGAAAACCCCTGAAAGGTTTGCCATTCTCGACGAGATATACAATACTCATCATCACTTCTCGCTCGAAGAACTCGGCACCCGGCTTGAGAAAGCTAAGTTCTACGTGAGCCGTGCCACGTTGTACAATACAATGAAACTGCTCATGAAACTGCGTCTTGTGATAAGTCATCACTTTCAAGGTGGCACACTCTATGAGGCCTGCTACAAAAACCAAAGCCACTGTCATCAGATTTGCACCATGTGCGGCAGCGTTTTGGAGATACCTGTACCCGAAGTAGGAGCCGCTATTGAAAACGCCCGTTTCCATCGTTTCCGACGGTCGGGCTTCACACTTTACGTCTATGGCATTTGCAGCAACTGTCAGGGAAAACTCACCCGACAGAAGAACTTAGAAGCAAAAATGAAACAACAGAAATCAAGATAAAAGATGAAAACAGGAAAAGTGGATGTCCTGCTGGGCTTGCAGTGGGGCGACGAAGGTAAAGGGAAAGTGGTCGATGTACTCACCCCTGCATACGATGTGATAGCCCGCTTCCAAGGAGGGCCTAATGCCGGTCACACCTTAGAGTTTGAATCGCAGAAATATGTCTTGCGAAGCATCCCATCAGGAATCTTCCAAGGCGGCAAGACCAACATCATCGGAAATGGTGTTGTCTTAGCTCCCGACCTCTTCATGGATGAAGTCCTCGAGTTACAGAAAAGCGGTCATGAGTTAGAAAACCGCCTCTGTATCTCCCGCAAAGCACACCTCATCATGCCTACTCATCGCTTGCTTGATGCCGCACAAGAGGCTGCTAAGGGTGCAAAACGCGTGGGAACCACCGGAAAGGGCATCGGTCCTGCCTACACCGACAAGGTGAGCCGTAACGGTCTGCGAGTGGGCGACATCGACAACGATTTCTCCAGCAAATACGAAGCCTGCAAAGCACGTCACGAAAAGATGCTGAAAGCCCTCGGCTATACCGACTACAACCTCGAGGAGACAGAGCGCAAATGGATGCAAGGCATTGAATATATGCGCCGGTTCCGCTTCATAGACAGCGAACATGAAATGAATCAACTGCTTCGTTCGGGAAAGTCCATCCTCTGCGAAGGTGCACAGGGCACTATGCTTGATGTCGATTTCGGCAGCTATCCTTTCGTTACTTCCTCTAATACGGTCTGTGCCGGTGCTTGTACAGGTCTCGGAATAGCCCCCAATAAGATAGGAAATGTTTACGGTATCATGAAAGCCTATTGCACACGTGTGGGTGCCGGTCCTTTCCCTACCGAGCTTTTCGATGCCACAGGCGATGCCTTGCGCAACATCGGCCACGAATATGGTGCCGTGACAGGACGCGAACGCCGCTGCGGATGGATAGACCTCGTTGCCTTACGTTATGCTATTATGCTCAACGGCGTTACGCAACTCATCATGATGAAGAGCGATGTGCTCGACACTTTCGCCGTTATCAAAGCCTGCGTGGCTTACCGATACAAAGGCGAAACAATAGACCATTTCCCCTATAACGTGGAAAGAGACATCGAACCCATTTACCGTGAAATGCCCGGTTGGCAGACAGACATGACCCAAATCACCCGTGAGGAAGCGTTTCCCAAAGCATTCAAAGACTATGTGAGCTTTCTTGAAGAGCAATTAGAAACACCCATCGCTATCATCTCCGTAGGCCCTGACAGGGCACAAACCATTGTTAGAAACTCCAACAACCTCGTCAAATGAACAAACCGAGCATACCCAAAGGCACGCGCGACTTCTCACCCGAAGAGATGGCCAAGCGCAACTATATCTTCGATACCATACGCGATGTTTACGCCCTTTATGGCTTTCAGCAGATAGAAACTCCAGCCATGGAGACATTACAGACGCTCATGGGCAAATATGGAGAAGAAGGCGACAAACTGCTTTTTAAAATTCTCAACTCCGGCGACTATCTAAGCAAGGTGTCGGATGACGAATTGCTGCAACGTCATGCTCTGCCATTGGCAGCCAAACTCTGTGAGAAAGGCCTGCGCTACGACCTCACCGTACCCTTCGCACGTTATGTAGTAATGCATCGAGAAGAGCTTCAGCTGCCTTTCAAGCGTTACCAGATACAACCCGTTTGGCGTGCAGACCGACCGCAAAAGGGGCGTTATCGTGAATTTTACCAATGCGATGCCGATGTGGTTGGTTCCGATTCTTTACTCAATGAAGTGGAGTTCATGCAAATCATCGATACTGTTTTTTCCCGTTTTGGTGTGCGCGTGCAAATCAAAATAAACAACCGAAAGATTTTGTCGGGTATTGCCGAGACCATCGGAGCAGGCGACAAAATCGTAGACATCACCGTGGCAATAGACAAACTCGATAAAATCGGGCTCGACAACGTAAACGAGGAGTTGCGCAACGCAGGGCTTAACGACGAGACCATCGCCCGCCTTCAACCCATCATCACTCTTTCCGGAACCAATGACGAGAAGTTATCCGTCATTGCCGACCTGCTAAAAGACAGCGAAACAGGCCAAAAAGGCGTAGAAGAAACCCGTTTTATTCTCCACACGTTGGCCGATTGCGGTCTGAAAAACGAACTGCAACTCGATCTCACTTTGGCACGTGGCTTGAACTATTACACCGGTGCTATCTTTGAAGTAAAGGCGCTCGATGTGGAAATAGGCAGTATTACCGGCGGCGGAAGGTACGACAATCTTACCGGTATCTTCGGTATGCAGGGACTGAGCGGCGTAGGTATCTCATTCGGTGCCGACAGAATTTTCGACGTGCTCAACGCGCTCGACCTCTATCCCAAGAATGCCATCAATGCCACCAAGGTCTTGTTCATCAACTTCGGTGAAACGGAAACAGCCTACTGCCTACCCGTATTATCCGAGTTAAGAAGCAACGGAATCCGTGCTGAAATATACCCCGATAAGGCCAAGATGAAAAAGCAGATGACCTATGCCAATGCCAAACACATTCCATTTGTAGCCTTGGCAGGCGATAACGAGATAGCAGAAAACAAAATCACCGTTAAGAATATGGAGACGGGAACACAGCAACTCGTATCTGCCAAAGAACTTATTACCCTGCTTTCATAAGCCTCAATCTTCTGATTCTTACTCTTGCTGAGAAACTTCTGCCGGCATTACACGTGATGTAAAATGCCGGCGAAGTCTTCGATAGGCTTCTCCGAGTGTCTGACTAAGCCGGCGAAGTGTGCGCCGAGGCCGTCTGAGTGCCAAACCATGCCGGCGAAGTGTTCGCCGATACCATCAGAGTGTCGAACGATGTCGGCGAAGTGTGCGCCGAGGCCGCCTGAGTGCCGAACCATGCCGGTGAAGTGTTCGCCGATACCATCAGAGTGTCTGACCATGTCGGCGAAGTGTTCGACGGACTTCATATCCGATGTAAGGCACTACCGAAGCGTTCTCCCCGTGTCTTTAATGCTGGCAAACTCCTTTTTATTCTTCATCCGGAATACCTATAAATAATGATATTCCATCCCTCATTTTTTCTTTAAACGCCTCTTCATCGGGCATATCTGCCTATTCTATGCCATAAAATCGTCTTTTTTAGGTATTGCCTATCATAAAACTATGGGGTAATTTTGTACGACAAAAAGCTATGCTTTTAGCGTGTCAGAGCTATGCTCCTACGCCCTCAGAGCTATGCTCTTACGAGGTCAAAGCTATGCTTTTACCATATACGACGAAACCTCATGAGTAAATATACCTGTCTGATAGTGTTTTTTTGCCTTGTCGGCCTGCGTCTTCATGCGCAGACCCCAAGCGGTAAAACGCATCGTATCAAGGGAATTGTAACCGATTCTCATGACAGGAACGCATTGCCGGCTGTTACCGTTAAGCTGTCGCGAAAAGGGCGCTTTCTCAAAGGCACCGTCACCAACGCCGACGGACGATTTGAACTGACGGAAATAGAAGAGGGAAATGTTAGCCTGAATGTCTCACTCATCGGTTACGAACCCGTCGACACCACCTTATGGCTGACACGCGATGCCGACCTTTCTATTGTGCTCACATCGGGCGCACAACACCTCAACGAGGTCGTAGTGACAGCCTCAGAGAAGAAAGGCATGACCGCCACTTCCATCATCGGGCAGGTGGCCATGGAGCATCTGCAACCTTCTTCCTTTACTGACTTGTTGGCATTGCTGCCCGGCAGCATGACAAAACTTCCCAACATGGGTAGTGCTAACGTGATAAGACTGCGCGAAGTGGGTATTGCCAGCGGTCAATATGCCACGTCATCGCTGGGCACTAAGTTCATTATCGATGGTCAGACCATAGGAACAGACGCCAACATGCAATACGTGCAAGGTGCCACTCAAAGCGATGAAGATTCAGAACGCAATCATACAGACTACGGAGTGGACATGAGAACCATCCCGACAGACAACATCGAAAAGGTGGAAATCGTGCGAGGCATTCCCTCGGTGAAGTACGGCGACCTGACAAGCGGACTTATTAATATTACCCGCAAACAATCTTACACGCCGTTGCAGGCACGTTTCAAAGCCGATGAATACGGAAAGTTGCTGTCGGTAGGCAAGGGTTTCGAGTTTGCCAATCAATGGAAACTCAATGTAGACGGCGGCCTTCTGCTCTCAAAAGCCGACCCTCGAAACCGGTTCGAGACCTATACGCGTGTCACCCTCTCTGCCCGTACGCAAAAGAAATGGAATCTGAACGACGTTTGGACGATGCAATGGAACGGAACGGGAGACTACGCTACCACCATCGACAACGTAAAGACCGACCCCGAGGTGCAGATTAGTTTAGAAGACAGCTACCGGTCTTCTTACAACAAATTCGGACTGAACAACCGCCTGACGTTTGAAAACCATGGCGAGACATGGCTCAAACGAATTGCATTCAGCTATGCCGCAAGTCTGGCTATAGACAAAATCCATCAGGTAGAACTCGTGTCGCTCGACCGCGACCGCACCGTTCCCATGGTTTACGAGAGTGGCGAGTACGACGGCAAATTCCTGTCACGTCACTACATTTCAGACTATCGGGTGGAGGGATTACCCTTTTATTCCACGCTGAAAAGTGAAGCCGAATGGGTGAAGAAAACGTGGGAAATCACCCATCAGTTTACCGTTGGCGGGGAATGGCAGTTGAACAAAAACTACGGAAGAGGACAGATATTCGACCTCGAGCGTCCCCTCCATGCCTCTGCCTCTCGCCGTCCGCGCAGCTATAAGAACATTCCCGCCACCTCTATAGCATCGTCTTTCATAGAAGAATACGCCACATTGCCCTTGGGGAAACATCAATTTTCGCTGATGGCAGGCGTAAGAACCACGCAGATGCTCAACCTCGACAAGGCCTATACCATGTACGGAAAGACTTATTACGATGCGCGGCTGAACGTGCAGTGGGACTTCTCCGTCGCAAAAGAATGGAACCTGTATCTCTCGGGCGGAGTAGGACGGATGACAAAGATGCCCATCATGGCCGACCTCTATCCCGACTACGTGTACAAAGACATCACACAGATGAGCTATTGGCACATCAATCCGGCCTACAAACGTATCAATATACGCACCTATAAAATCAATCCCACCAACTACAACCTCCAGCCCGCAAGAAACAGAAAATGGGAGTTGCGCTTCGGAAGCGATTATAAAAACCATCATTTCAACATCACGTATTTCAATGAAGACATGAAAGACGGATTCCGTTCGGTAGCAGAAGTTGCCCCCTATATATACAAGGCTTACGACACATCTACCATCAACCCGTCTACACTCACAGGGCCGCCATCGTTGGAGGGTCTTACCTACGTGACCGACACCGTGCTCGGAAGCTACGGACGCACTGTAAACGGGTCGCGCATCATGAAAGAAGGTATCGAGTTTCAATACGCTTCACCCCGTATCAAGTACATCCATACGCGTATTACAGTAAATGGCGCATGGTTTCACACCGTCTATGAGAACAGCCGACCTGAATACAAATCCAATTCGCTGGCAGTGTTAGGCAAAGTGGTTATCAACGATAAGTATATGGGATATTATCAGACAACCGACAGATACAACAAATATCAATTCACATCCAATATCATTGCCGACACCTATCTCGACCGATTGGGCATGATTCTCTCGGCTACGGCCGAATGCTATTGGATAGGAAAGACCTATAGGCCTGCCACCTCAGCCGTTCCCATAGGCTATATGGACACTTCCGGGGAACTGAAGCCCTATACCGAAGCCGACAGAAAACATCCTTACAAGCGATGGCTCGTCCTCACCGGAACAGCCGGCCAAAGTCTTGACAGCAAGGAGAGATTCTACATGTTGGTGAATTTCAAAGCCACGAAGAAGTTCGGACACCATCTCAGTCTGTCGTTCTTCGCCGACCGTTTCCTAAGTATTGCACCGGACTATACAGTGGGTGAGTTCATCATACGCCGTTCGTTCTCCTCTTACTTCGGAATGGAACTGAACATAAAAATATAATCAAATATCATTAACTCAAATCCATTAATTTATGAAAATGAAAAAACTGTTTTATTATTCCATGCTGATGTTTGCCGTCATGACGGCCATCACATCGTGTAGCGACGACGACAAGAATGATCCTGTCAAGCAAATCAAACAAACAAAGGTGGGATTAGAGATGACCATCCCTCAAGAGTTGTCGGGAGTTACACAATTGAAAGACATCCAAGTGAAGTTCTATAACGTGACGACAGGACGCGATGTTACTTTCAACCAGAAAGACGTTGAGTTTGAACTCGAAGGCGGGAAGTTGAAAACCACTTATCGGTTAGATTCTGTAAAGGTGGCCGAGGGTCTGTACAACATTGATTTGGATGGTACCATTGTGTATGCCGATACGAAGAAACCGACAGGGAAACTGCACGCTACGGCTATGAACCTCAACCTTGTACCTTCCGCAGCAGGCATCGACCCCTCGGCAAAGTTGGAAGGTTTCCTTGCAAACGTGAGCAACGGATTTGTCATTTCAGAGATTTGCGTCTCCGGTCCGCTCACGCCGAAAGGTAAACAATACATAGGCGATGCTTACTTCCGCATTACCAACAATTCGGATGAAACGCTTTACGCCGATGGTCTCTTCATTGCCGAAAGTGAATTCAATCAGATGCTGCAACAAGACTACAAGCCCGACGTGCGCAGCACCTACATGCCGATAGATTACCTGACAAGGGTTCCCGGCACGCACGGTGTAGACAAGAAATATCCTGTAAAGCCCGGAGAATCAATCCTTATCTGCGACAATGCCATCAATCATAAGGACGAAGACCATAACCCCAACTCATGGGACTTAAGCAAGGCCAACTTCGAGTGGTACGATGAATCGACCAATCCCGCCTTTACCGATATTGATAACCCGAATGTTGAAAATACGATACGTTTGTTTACTACGTCTCTGACCATCTGGATTCCTCATAACAGGGGCTTCAAATCTTACGCCATCGGTTTCCTTACGGTAGACGACAACACGTTTAAAACAAAAGAGGAATACAAATATGACTACTCATATACTTTCGTTAGCGGCTCTTTCAAGAGAGAAATGAACTTCAACGCCATGAAGATTCCCAACACATGGATTATCGATGCCGTGAACTTGGCTATCAAAGACCAGAAGAAGTGGGACTTGATTTCCCCGTCATTGGACTACGGTTATACGTGGGTCTGCGAAGTAGACCGCGACAAAAATAGATATGGAAAAGCCGTAAGACGTAAATTCAACGCCACCACCAAGAAGTTGCAAGACACCAACAACTCTGAATACGACTTCGAAACAGTGAAGGCCGACCCGTTCCACGTATTCAAATAAACGGATGAAAGCAAACGGATTATGGATTTTCGCCTGCCTCTTCCCTACCCTCGCCTTGGCACAGATGCCGATAAGTAGCGACACGGTGGCAGAACGGGGCTTGGCACTGCAACAGGAACGCATGTCTCTCACGAGGCATGCGAACCTGCTGTTGTATCATAATCCGGCTACATGGGCAACCCGATACGAGAACGACTTCTCGCAAGTTGGCATCGGCTATGACTACAAGAAAGCATCCTTACCGGCTGTGGCACAGATAGGCCGTGGCAAGCAGGCATTTCTTTTCAATGCCGATTCCTATATCCGGCTCAACAAACAATCGGTGGTATGGGGAAAGGCCGCTTATGAAAACGGAAAACGACTGCAAGCCTCATGGAATCTCGCATCAGATTTTGAACGCGTTTACCCTTATGTGCTGGCCGACAGTGTGACAGTAGACTTGAAACGGGAAACATATTCTTTCAGCGGAGGATATGCCCACCAAGGCCGTAAAATGGGATTCGGAGCCGACATGAGCTATCGTTCGTTGTTGGAATACCGAGACCAAGACCCGCGCCCGAAGAACACTTCGCTGGATGTGAAAGGGCGTATCGGCCTGTCATACCGGCTCTATCGGCACTACGCCATAGGGCTTTACGGCGCACTCAACAAGTATTCGCAGCAGGGGTCGATGATGTTTCTCAGCCCTTACGGTAATCGGGTGTTGTATCACATGATGGGACTTGGCATGCAGTACTTCCGTTTCAAAGGATTGGAAAGCAGCGTGAAATACGAAGGCAGTTCGTCGGATATAGGAGTGACGTGGCATGCGCTTGACGGACAAGGTCTGCAAGGAACCGTGCAACTCTCGCGTGAGCACATTCAAAAAAGACTGACAAGCAAGCAATTTCTTCCGCTTTGCGACACCTACCAAACGGCTCTCTCCGCACAGTTGTCATGGTCGAAACAGCTCGACAACTACGATTTTCACGTAGCCATCAAAGGTGAAAAAACGAATAGAGAGGGCAAGGAACACATCTACGATAACGGGGTGACGAACTATCACGAAATAGCAAGCACGAAACCTTTTCTCTGCAACATGGAGAGTGCCACGTTGGATATGGCAGGAGCGTATTGCCCTCATGAACGGTTGATGTTGGAATGTCTGCCGTCGGTCACCTATCGCAGCGTAAAAATGACTTATGCTGATCCGTACCGAGAACTGAAATACGCTGGTATAGACAGCCGGCTGAACTTTCAAATAAGCTGTTTTCTCGGCCGAAACCTGTTCTCTGCAGCAATAGAAGGCGGCTACATGGCGCATACAAGCAAGAACCTGACACTGACGCAGCCCGCACTCTTCGAGAAACCAATACCCGTATTGGAACAAAACTACAGAATGCTGTCTACAAACTATGCCGACTTCGGCCTGTCCATGAGATACGATTTATTCCTCAAAAAGACAGTCAGAAGCCTATACATCAAAACCGCCTATGCCCATAGACACTACAGCAATCACGAAAAAATAAACGCTTTCAGCATGTCGCTGGGCGTTACTCTATAACAAAATAATTTATCACTTAAAAACCATAACACAATGAACAAAATTTTACTTACTCTTCTTTGTACTCTTTTCTCGGTAGCCGTTTCTGCGCAATCCGACTACAAGTACAGCACAGATGCCTATTTCAACAAGGTAATCATTCAGGTAGACAAGCCCGGAACGCTTGAGAAAAAGCTTCAGGGCACCACGCTTTCTTCATTGACAGGCCTGAAAGTCATCGGCCCGCTCAATCAGGAAGACATGGAACTGCTCTCATGGCTTGCAACGAAAGGTACAAACAATGGTCTGCATTCCATCAACCTGCACGATGCCAACCTTGAAAGCATCCCTGCGAAATGCTTCAAAGGCACATTCTATCTCATGTACTTCTACATGCCGCAAGATTTGAAAGAGATTGGCGATGAGGCATTCTCAGGCAGTGACCTGCAACACATCGACTTCCCCGCATCGCTGAAGAAGATTGGTAAGAAAGCCTTCTTCGGCCAGCATGCCAAGAAGTTGACCATCCCGGCTGCGGTGGAATCCATCGGCGATGGTGCCTTTGCTGCCATGAAAGACCTGAAAGAAGTGACCGTTGCCACAGGGAACACTGCATTTAAAGTGACCGACGGACTGCTCATAGGCCTTTCCGACAGCAAGCTCATACAGTGCTTCCCCTACGTGAAAGATGCGGTGACGATACCCGCAGGCACAAAACGCATCGGCGACGCAGCATTCCACACGGCAAAGTTTGTGACATCCATCAGCATACCCGCATCGATAGAACAGATAGGGACAGCCGCATTTTCGGCCACTTACGCCCTGACAAGTATCGATGTGGCAGCAGCAAACACCCACTACGTGAGCGATGGCGGCGTGTTGTTCAACAAAGAAAAGTCGATATTGCTTTGCTATCCTACCTCAAAGACAGGAAAAGCATACACCGTGCCTAACTCCGTGACCGAAATCGCGGCCTCTGCTTTCACTGAAGCCGGCGGTCAGAACTCCAAAGCGAAACCCGGTCTGCAAAAGGTAGTTGTACAAAATGGCGTAGTAAAGATAGGAGACGATGCCTTCAACTTCTCCGGTATTTCCGAAATCACTCTGCCCACCACGCTGCGCGAGATAGGTGCCAACTGTTTCTACTACACCAATGTGGAAGACGTAACCATACCCGAAGGTGTGAAGCGCATCGAAGCCGGCACTTTCGAGGCCTGCTATTCACTCACCACACTCACGCTCCCGTCTACCATGGAATATATCGGCGCGGGATTCCTGTCTATGTGCGATGCCATTGCCACCATCAACGTCTACGCCCAAACACCGCCGACATGCGACAGAGATGCCTTCGGTACCTTTGCCGGCTCTGTAGACCTGCACGTGGTAAAGGGCGCAAGGAAGGCATACAACAAACATGAGGCTTGGGGAAATGCAGGCTTCAACGATATCATAGACGACCTCGAAGTAGTAACCGGCATAGAGATGCCTACCGCCACACCGGCTGCCATTGTGGAAGTGGCACGCTACAACGCCACCGGAGCACGCCTCAACGCTCCCGAAAAGGGACTGAACATCGTAAAGATGAGCGATGGCCGCACCATGAAAGTCATCGTGAGGTAACAATCGTAGTTTCAAACCAAAGAAGAAGGAGAAGGGTCTGCACCCTTCTCCTTTTTGCGTTTGTCATCTTGCAGACACCGCTGACATCCAGTGAACAGAAACAATGGTTTGCTGACATCGCTGGCACCCAGCGAACAAAACAGCGGTTTGCCGGCTCTATCCCCTTAATATAGAGACGACTTTTAAGGCTAATATTAAGGTCGTATTTGGCGAAGATACTGTTCGGGCAGTCGGGGCATTGCTCCGTTTTGGGTGCACACATAGGCACTCACTTCTACGGCAATACGGTGCGCCTCGCATACCGATTTTCCTTGAAGGATGGCAGCGCAGAAAGAGCCGGTAAAGGAATCACCTGCTCCCACGGTATCGGCCACTTCCACTTTCGGCGTTTCTTGAAACGACATGCAGCCCGGAGTGAAAACGTAGCTACCGTTTACACCGCAGGTGAGCACGAGCATATTGAGGTTGTACTTGCCGAGAATGAGCCAGCATTTATTTTCCATATCGAGCCCCGGATAACCGAACATACGGCCAATGCTCACGAGTTCTTCGTCGTTTATCTTGAGAACGTTGCAGAGTTTGAGCGATTCCTTTATGATTTCTTTCGTGTAAAACGTTTGCCGCAGGTTGATGTCGAAGATGCGAAGACTTTCCTCGGGTGTGGTATGGACAAATCGGCGGATGGTCTCTCTCGACACAACGTTGCGCTGAGCAAGTGATCCCCAGCATACGGCGCAGGCGTTTCGAGCTACGGTGAGCATCTCATCGGTGAGAGGAATATTGTCCCATGCCACATTTTCGCGGATGTCGTAGGTGGGCACTCCCTCATCGTCGAGCACCACCTGCACGGTACCTGTGGGATAAGGAACTCGGGGCATGATGTATTGCAGCCCCCTTTCATCGAGTGCATGGAGGGTTTCTTCGGCAAGTTTGTCGTTGCCGAGCGCACTCACAGCCAACGTTTGGTGGCCGAACTGTCCGGTATGGTAAGCGAAGTTGGCGGGTGCACCTCCGAGTTTCTTTCCATCGGGGAGAACGTCCCAAAGTGCTTCGCCGATTCCGATGACATAAGATGTGGTAGATGAGATGGTTTTCATTGCTATTGCTTATTAGATGTTTAACTTGAAGTTGATAAGCAGGGAGGCGCGAGGTCATTATGACACAAAAGTAATAAGAAATATGGCAACGGCCAACAGTTTCTGCTGATAAATGGCTACTTTTGCACACAAATACTTCGGCCGAAATATTTGTCTTTTGCATGAAAATGCCGCATCGCTCCGGTGCGAAGACCATCCTCATCACGATTGAAGATTATGATACAGGAACTGCAACTCAGAATTTCTCCGCAGCTTGCTTCTGCCGAGAACCATATCAAGGAATACATCGCCCGAGAGAAAGGCATCGATGTCCGCACCATTACCCATGTTCGTGTGCTTCGGCGCAGCATCGATGCCCGACAACGCACCATCTTGATCAATCTAAACGTTAGAGTATACATCAACGAACAACCCGCAGACGATGTTTACGAACCGGTGGTGTACAGAGAAGTGGTCGACTGTCCACATGTTGTTGTCGTAGGCGAAGGCCCCGGCGGTCTGTTCGCCTCTCTCCGGCTGATTGAACTCGGCTTCCGACCTATCGTTTTGGAGCGCGGAAAGAATGTGCACGACCGCAAAAAAGACCTGTCGCTCATTACGAAGACCCACCGCGTAGATGAAGAAAGCAACTATTGCTTCGGCGAAGGAGGTGCCGGCGCATTTTCCGATGGAAAACTCTACACCCGCAGCAAGAAACGGGGCAACATAGAAAAGATACTTCGGGTGTTTTGCCAACATGGAGCATCTACGTCTATTTTGGCAGATGCTCATCCGCATATCGGTACGGACAAACTACCTGCCGTTATTGAACAAATGCGCAATACCATTATTAAATGTGGCGGAGAGGTGCATTTTCAAACCAAGATGACAGGGCTATTGCTCAATGGCGATCGCGTTGTCGGCGTAGAAGCGCATAATTTGCTCACCGATACCATGGAGACCTATCGCGGAGCAGTGATACTATCTACGGGACATTCGGCAAGAGACATTTACCGCTACTTTGCCCGAACACAAGTGGAAATGCAGGCCAAAGGACTTGCCATGGGCGTTCGTGTGGAGCATCCTGCCGCACTTATCGACCGAATACAGTACCACAACAAAGAGGGTAAGGGCAAGTATCTGCCCGCGGCAGAGTATAACTTTGCTACTCAAATCGACGGTCGCGGCGTTTACAGTTTTTGTATGTGTCCGGGAGGATTTGTCATTCCTGCTGCTACCGGAGCCCAACAAATCGTGGTAAACGGCATGAGTCCCGCCAACAGAGGCTCGAAATGGTCTAACAGTGGCATGGTGGTTGAAGTGCGCCCCGAAGATGTGGAGGGCGAAGATGTTTTGCGATTGATGACTTTCCAAGAAACGCTCGAACGCACATGTTGGCAGCAAGGCAACATGAAACAGACAGCTCCGGCACAACGCATGACAGACTTTGTGCAAGGTAGGCTGAGCTACGACCTACCCAAATCTTCTTATACGCCGGGACTTATTTCAAGCCCCTTGCATTTTTGGCTGCCCGCCCCTATCGTGAAGCGTTTGCAAAAAGGTTTTGAGCGGTTCGGCCAATTCAGCCGGGGTTTCCTTACCCATGAAGCCGTATTGATCGCCGTAGAAACCCGTACCTCTTCGCCTGTGCGCATACTCCGCGACAACGAAACACTGCAACACGTACGCCTCCGTGGACTTTTCCCATGTGGCGAAGGCGCAGGCTATGCCGGTGGCATCGTTTCTGCCGGTATAGATGGAGAACGTTGTGCAGAAATGTGCGCCCTGTATCTCAACGTTTGACTATCCATACGGGATTGCCTCACTGCAAGACTCAAAACAAAAATTTTAGCGCTCGCAGTTGGACTGCAAAAAGCAAAAAAGGGTGCTTGCATAGCCTATGCAAATGGCAACACAAAAAAAGGAGAGGGTGCGTCAATTTTGACACACCCTCTCCTTTCGTTTTCGTAGTCCAAGAATAATTTATTCCGGTGTTGCGGCAGGTACTTTAGTCCAAGAATAATTTATTCCGGCATTGCGGCAGGTACTTTACTCCAAGAATAATTT